>JABAOC010001976.1_pt8 | contig 63159 bp, 54 predicted proteins | sample 7062161 | NCBI WGS metagenome assembly JABAOC01 (sample SAMN14538625, study PRJNA623070) | marine sediment metagenome | biome: marine biome [ENVO:00000428]; feature: marine pelagic biome [ENVO:01000023]; material: deep marine sediment [ENVO:00002113] | place: India: Gulf of Khambhat ... | reverse complement strand
CGCGCGGCCGGAGCGGCCCCGAAAAATTTTAATAAGAGTACGGCGGCGTTCGGGCCGCCTACGGTTTCGTCCCGGAGTCGTAAAAAACCCCGCTACGACGGCGGGGTTTTTATTGCGAGTCGGCTAGGCGGCGTTATTTATAGAGCGCTTTTATTTGGCCGAAAGACGCGGGGGCGACGCCCACGCCGCCGGTATAGAAGTCGATCCAGCCGCCGGTTCGCCCTATGACTATGGAACCATATCCGGAGCGAACTTGGTTCGTCTCATAATAACGCACTTCGGGGGTGCCGGAGGGCTTGTAGGGGGAGATGTTGAAGGACTTTACCCACGTCCCCACAGATACCGGGCCTACAATCGTGAACGAGCCGACGGTGGAACCGCCCAACCGCAGGTCCATGTTAATGTAACCGCCGGCGCGCAAAACGGTGTACGCGATAGGGATATTGACTTTCGCCGAATTGAGTTGCGCCGTACCGAGGTTGCGGGGTCCGTATACCGTGTCGCCGACGTGCCACCAATACGGGTTACTCCGGATAATCCACGTATCGGTAGAGAGCGGGAATGTGGCTACCACCGTCGCGCCGAACGCGAACGAGGGGACCAATAGTAACGCAAGCCACTTCATTTGCGTACCTCCTTTTGGGTTTCTGTGCGGGCATATATAACATAGGTGATAAAAATTATCAAGTATTTAATCAGTACTTCCGTAATCGATTAGGGGCTTCCCCCCTCGAAATTCCCGAAAAGGGCGTGGGGTAACAAAACGACGGGGGGAAGGTAAACGACGAGGCGGCGTATACTTAGCGTAATCGATACGACATAACAACGCGCGGACGCGCGGGCGGAGGGGGCGCGAAAGTTTTTCATAAAAGGCCGCGGCCTTGAGGGCCGGCGCGCGTTGTACGCGTTATGAATAATTACTACTCGCTCGCCTCGCGCCAGGCGAAGCCCCACTCGGCCGAGCCCTTGACCGAGCGGGCCGCTATGTAGTATTCGCCGCCGCCCTTTATCCGGACGAGCGCCTTGCCGTCCTCGTCCTCCACCTTGACGTTGCCCGTACCCCGCTCGTCCTCTCTGACGTTAACCAGGCGGGCCTTGTCCGCTACGCCGTCCACGCCGAACGTGCACAAATATTTTCCGTCGCGCGTCACGTCCACCTCGACGACGGCCTTAGAAAAACAGTTGAACTCTATTTCCACTAATTCGGCGCTCGTCGTGAAAGAAAAGGTGTCGACGTCGCCGGTGCCGGTCAGGAACCCGGAGTAGGTGTGGATGTACGCGAACGCGGCCACCGCCGAGGCCGTCATAAGTACGGTGAGGAAACCTATGCGGGTTTTTGCTCTATCCATGCCAGCCTCCTTTTGAGTGCTCTCGTTGGCGCCTCCTTAACTCGAGACTTCGTATACCATAACCGGCGGCCAATATCAAACATTAATTCCGCGACGCGCCCGAAGCGCGAATTTCTAACGGACGAACAGGCGCTAGCTATTAAATACGACGTGCACACGTTTGGGCCATTATGCTATAATTAGATAGAAAAGGGGAACCGCCGTGGTCACGATAAAAAAGCAGATAATAATAGGCAACGATGGCAGGCCGGTCGCCGTAGTCATCGACCTCGAGACTTTTAAAGAAATCGAGGAACTACTAGAAGACGTCGCGGACCTGAAAATAGTCGAAGCGCGCGCCGACGAGGCGGACCTAGACTGGGAATCGGTAAAAGCCGAGCTTTGACTTGTACCGGATAAAAATTAAAACGTCGGCGTTTAAAGAACTCGAGCGGCTAGGGCCCCGAATCAGAGCGCGCGTCAAAAGTTCGATTGAAGGTTTGAAGGAAGCCCCCCGCCCCACAGGGGCGCGAAAACTCACCGGAAAAGAGAACTTGTACAGGATTCGGGTAGGCGACTATCGCGTGGTATATGGCGTGGAAGACGAAGCGAAGACCGTCACGGTAATAGCGGTAAGGAAGCGCGAAGTAGCTTATCGGTAATAAGCCACGGAAGCTTAGTTAACGCTTGCATTCGCGCGGCGATTTGTTATACTTCCCCAACGGGCGAGTTTCTCGCCCGTTTTTGTGCGTCCGGCGTCAGCGGAGGTTTTTCATGTCGGTAGTCGCGATGATAGGCGCCCAGTGGGGCGACGAGGGGAAGGGCAAGGTGGCGGACGTGCTGTCGCGCGAGGTCGGGGCGATGGCGCGCTTCAACGGCGGCAACAACGCCGGCCACACCGTCGTCGTGGGTTCGGACAAAATCGTATTGCGGCTGGTCCCGGTCGGCATACTGCGGCCGGACGTCCGGTGCTACGTGGGCCGGGGCTGCGTGGTAAACCCGGCGTATCTGTTGGAGGAGCTCGAGCGCCTCGCCTCGCTCGGCGTCGCCGCGGAAAACCTGACCGTCGACTGGAACTGCCACCTCATCCTGCCCTACCACGTGAAGCTGGACCAGGCGGGGGACGAGGCGCTGGGGCGTCGGCGCCTGGGCACGACGGGCCGCGGCATCGGGCCCTGCTACGCCGACAAAGCGAGCCGGCTGGGCCTGCGCGTCGCGGACCTCTTCGACGACGGGCGCCTCGCGGAGCGGCTGGGAGCGCTCGCCGACCGCCACGCCCCGACGCTCGAGGCGCTGGGGGTGGCGGTAGACGAGGTGGAGGTCTTAGCGGGGCTACGGGAGGGGGCGCCGAAGCTCGAGCCGTACGCGGGCGACGTGGCCGCGGCGATGCGGCAGGAGGTCGCGAGCGGCGCGAAGGTATTGCTCGAGGGGGCGCACGGTTTGCTGCTCGACGTCGACTACGGCACGTACCCGTTCGTGACGAGCTCGACGGTGCACCCGGGGGGCGCGGCCGCGGGCCTGGGCCTGCGGCCCGGCTTCGTCGACGCGGTCCTCGGCGTCGTCAAAGCTTACCAGACGCGCGTGGGCGAGGGGCCTTTCCCGACGGAGCTTTCGGGCGAGCTGGGCGAGCGGCTTCGGCGGCGCGGGAATGAATACGGCTCGACGACGGGCAGGCCGCGGCGCTGCGGTTGGCTCGACCTAGTTTTATTAAAATATAGCGTAAATACGGCGGGCGTAGACCTAATAGCGCTGAACAAGCTGGACGTGTTGGACGGCCTCGAGCCGGTCAAGGTATGCGTGGCGTACGAGCTGGACGGCGAGCGCCTCGAGGGGGCGCCGGCGTCCCTCGACCACCTCGGCAGCGTCGAGCCGATATACGAGGAGCTTTCCGGCTGGGCCGACGGCGCGAGCGGCGCGACGTCTTACGACGCGCTGCCCAAAGCCGCCAAGGATTATATAAAATTTATCGAAGATTACGCGGGCGCGGAGGTGGCGTTCGTCTCGACGGGGCCGAGCCGCGACGACGGCTTTATGCGCCGTCAGGTCTTCGAGTAAGGGGCGAGGGGTTGCGGAAGTTAATAATATTTGTTATAAATTGGCGGTCGGGAGCCGCTAGCTCAGCCCGGTCAGAGCACCGGCCTTTTAAGCCGGGAGTCCTGGGTTCGAATCCCAGGCGGCTCACATTTTTGAAATAAAAAACCGCCCCTCGGGGCGGCTTTTTTTATTCAAAATAGGGGCGCAAGGCCTTGCGCCCCTACTTAAACAGCGCCTTGACGCGGCCGACGGAAATGGGTTCGACGGCCGGGTCGCTCCAAACGAAATATTGGACGCGGTAATTGACCGTATCCGCCACGTAAACGCGCTCGCCGTCCCGAGAAACGGCGACGCCCCGGGGATACTGGAACTGGCCGTTGCCCGACCCGCGCGCGCCCCATTTCCCCAAGAACGAACCGGCCGCGGTGAAGTACTGGACGCGGTGGTTGAACCAATCGGCGACGAAGACGTCCTTGTTGGGCATAACGGCCACGCCGGCTGGGTTGTCGAACTCGCCGTCCCCCGAGCCGCTCCGGCCCCACCGGCCGAGGTACACACCCTTGGCCGTAAAGTATTGTACGCGGTGGTTGCCGCTGTCCGCGACGTAAAAGTTGCCGTTGGGCGCTACGCCGGCCCCCAACGGCCCCTTAAACTCGCCCTCGCCGGACCCGTTTGTGCCCCACCCGCCCAAGTATGCGCCGTTCCTCGTGAAGTACTGGACGCGGTCGTTGGCCGCGTCGGTGACGTAGACGGTACCGTTGGGCGCGACCGCGACGCCGTACGGTTCCGTGAACCGCCCGGGCCCGGACCCTCGAGAGCCCCAGGTGCCCAAGAAATTTCCGTCCTTGGTGAAGTACTGGACGCGGTAGTTGCCGCCGTCCGTCACGTAGACGTCGCCGTTCGTCGCGACGGCCACGCCGTTGGGTCTTTTAAACTGGCCGGAGGCGGACCCCTTGACGCCCCACCTCCCGAGGAACGAACCGTTTTTGGTGAAGTATTGGACGCGGTCGAGGGTGCCGTCGGTCACGTAAACGGCATCGCCCGCGCCGACGGCCACGCCGTTAGGCAGCTTGAATTGGCCGCTGCCGGACCCTTCGGAGCCCCATTTGCCTTTATATACCCATACCCCAAAAGCCGCGGTACCCGAGAACGCCACCGCCGTAGCCGCAAAAATCGTTAGCCCCTTCATCGCCTTCGCCCCCGCGGTATGCAAAACGCAGAAACATAACCCCTTAGCTTATAATTATAATAAAACCGAAAATATAATTTGTCAAGCTTAAACTAATAGCCCCGGGGAGCGACCGGGCTCGGCGTTAGATACTATTTTATCGTAAATAAAAACCGCCCCTCGGGACGGCCTTATTTTCTCGGTCGTAAATATTTAAATACGGCGGCCCGCTTCTACGTCGCGGATAGCTTTAAACACCGCATCCAATACTTCCGGGAAACTTTTCCCGCGGTCGCTCCCACGTCCGTGGGGCGGATCAAGGCGTTGTTTAAGTAGGGGGCGACTGGCCAGTCGCCCCTACGACCGTAGGCCGCCGCCGAGGCGGCTTTTCTTAATAAAGAAAGTCCTTGACGCAGGAGTTGATTAAAGTATATAATTAACTAGAAAGAACGAGGAGGGAAGTATGGTAGAGGAAATTATTCCCGGCCGGCGCAGCCTCAGGGCCAGCGGCGGTTTTGTATTTCGACGGCAAGCTCACGGCGACGAAGCATAATTACAAGCCGGCTTGCCTCGATAACGTAACCATAGGAGAGTAGTAAATGTGATGAAGAAGGCTATAGCCGCAGCCTTTTACTTTGGTTTTATTGTAGTACCGTTCGTATGTGCGTGGCGGTTCGTAGCGTCGTACCCTACGCCCGTATCTAACCCCCGTGGGTACCAAGTATACTCGATATCGAGGGGTTATGTTGTTAGCGCCGGCTCCACGCCATACGTATACTGGTATTATCTGTTAAACGGGTCTATCTTATCGAGTTTCCCGGCACCTGGCGGCGCTGGCGCGTGGGGCATAACCGGTAGTCCTTTAAGCGGGTTCTACGTTTCTAATAACCGAACTTCTTGGATATACAAGGTCACAGAAACTGGGTCCGTAATAAGTTCATTCCTATGTCCTGTCGCACGCCCGGCCGATATGGACTTGAGGTGGTCTCCGCGCAACCTTTATATAGCAATTCCGGACCGTAACATAATAGCCGTGGTCAATGAGGACACAGGGTCGTTGGTAAGTACGTTCAAGGGCCCTGGCTCGCGGCCGACGGCCTGTTGCGGTTACCAGACGACGTTAATAGCGGACGCGGCGACTCACACCATATACGAGAACGGCGTCCCGGTAATAACCGGGATTGAGACGCCTGTGGGGGCCGACTGGGATGCGACTACGGATAACGATTACTCCGTCACGTTGTTCGTCGCCGACGACGCGACGGACCGCATTTACATATATATCAAAACGGTAGCGGTCTTGCCGGCGTCGCTTGGGCGGGTGAAGGCGCTGTTCGAGTAGGGGCGGCTGGCCGTTCGCGCAGTTATGCCCGGGCCCTCGTTTAGCGGTCCGGTATTGCGCGCGGAGGAGCCGAGATGAAAAGGAACGCGTTTTTAGGGGCCGTGGTTCTTGTTACCGCGGCGTTACCGGCGTTTGCCGACTACGTTTACGAGGGCAAGTGGGGCTCGTTGGGGTCGGGGGAGGGCCAATTCAATTGGCCTATTGGAATTGCCTTAGCGCCTAACGGTAACGTCTACGTCGCGGACGAGTATAACCATCGCGTCCAATATTTCACGTGGAACGGCTCTTTTCGAGGTAGTTGGGGTACCTACGGTACCGGTAACGGGAATTTCAGCCATCCCGAGGGCGTTGTAGTAGCTCCCAACGGCAACGTGTACGTAGCCGACACGCAGAACGACCGCGTCCAATACTTCACGGCGACGGGGTCGTTTCTCGGCAAATGGGGTAAGCTCGGTACGGGCAACGGCGAGTTCAACCAACCTACGAGTATAACCGTCGCGCCCAACGGCAACGTTTACGTCACCGAATGGTACAATAACCGCGTCCAGTACTTCACCTCGAGCGGCTCGTTCCTCGGCAAGTGGGGCTCGTACGGCACCGGCAATGGCCAATTCGACACTCCCAGAGGCTTAGGTTTTCTATCGACTAACTCCCTGGTCTACGTTGCGGACCGGGGCAACCACCGCGTCCAATATTTCACCTCGAGCGGGAGCTTCCTCGGTTTGTGGGGCTCGTACGGAACGGGGGACGGCCAATTCGTTTACCCCGGCGGCGTGGGCGGCACGACTGACGGTGTAATTTTTATTACGGACACCGGCAATTCCCGCATCCAATACTTTACGTCGAGCGGCTCTTTTATCGGCAAGTGGGGGTCACACGGCAGCGGCAACGGCCAATTCAACAGGCCGCTCGGGGTAGTACCTCTAGCGAACGGTACTCGCGTCCACGTGGCGGATTCTTATAACCATCGCATCCAATACTTCCGGGAAACTTTTCCCGCGGTCGTACCCTCGTCGGTTGGGCGGATCAAGGCGTTGTTCAAGTAGGGTATGGTAAGGGGCTTAAGCCCCTTGTCCAAGGCCGACCTTCAGCTCGAGCCGTTTCGCGCGGGGGCGGGCCGGTCTAAAGACCGGCCCCTACATGTCTCGCGTTTACGCGGAACCGCTCGCGAGTAGGCTCATTAAAAAACCGCCCTTCGGGGCGGCCTTATTTTTACCTACTTGTGTTTTACGATTTACGACGCCGGCTCGGCCTCCTCCTTATTTAAAACCGTATACACCTTCGCGAGCACCTCGCCGTCGAGGGCAAGCTCGAAGTGGTCGAGGTCGAAGTAGAAGACCTCGGCTCGAGCGTCGTCGCCGAACGGGCCGACCGCGGAGGTGACGGTCACGATGCCGTCGCCGAAGTCGAGGGGCCCCTCGCCCATATAGTTCTCGTACGCGTTGCCGACGAAGACGTAAACGGGCGGCCTTTTGTAACCCTTGGCCTCGGCGTTTTGGCGGCCCTCTTCGAGCCACCTCACGAAGTCGCTGTTCTCCTTCATCTCGTAGAGGGCGGGGCTGTTGTAGTCGCGGCCCTCCTCTTTCAGGCTGCCGTAACTGGGGGTCGCGATGAGGAGGAGCTTGGCGACGTCGTACCGGTAGCTAAGGCGCCGAATCTCGAAATCGGATATGCTGAAGAAGCGGTTCCACTTATAGCCGCTCTTCTCTTTATAGGGAAACTGGTAATTCTTCCGGCCGGGCTGGCCCGATTCTACGTAATAACGGCACACGAGGCCGCCCACGCTGTGCCCCAATAAAATAACTTTTTTGACGATGAACTTTTCCTTGGTCCACTTTATTATGCGCGCAAGGTCGTAGGCCTGGTACTCCAGCGGACGGTCGCGCGAGTCCGGATAAGTATAAGTTACGACGTCGTAGCCGAGGTCCACAAGCCCCTGCGCGTGGCCCACGGCGGCTATATTGCGCCGCTCCGAATATATGAAGCCGGCGAACACCTCGACCTCGCCGCGGACGCGCCAGAAATAGGCGTCCGAGGTGCCCATGCCGTGGACCAGGATGACGGGCGGGCCGTGATAGTCCGGATTGTCGAAATATTTTATGCGAATGGGATAGACGCCGGCGGTCCCGTGTACGCCGAAGTTGACTTCGCGATAGTCGCCGCCTATGCCCGCGAAAAGGCGGTCTTCGAGCAAGGCCTGTTCGTCTCTCGTACTCAGCGCGACCAACGTGAAGACGCCGACCAACAGGATGGGAAACGCCGCGGCGTCGCGCAGCACTACGCTACTCTTTAATCGTAAACCTTTCATATTCAGTCTTCGTATAAAGGCCGCCCTCGGCCTTCGTAGATCGCCGCCACCTCGTCGGCGTACGCGCCTTCGCGCCCGTAAATTACGAGCGGCCTCATGACGACCGTCTCGCAAGCGCCGCCCAATCGAGAGGCCACGAGCACGAGGTTCGCACGCGCACCCTCGCGCGGCTGTACGAAGCGGAGCCGCTCAACGCGGAAGCCCGCGCCGCCGAGCGCGGAAAAGATTTCTCCGAGGCGGCGAGGCCGGTGGACGAAGTAAAAACGACCGCCACGCTTTAGGGCAAACGCCGCGGCGAGCGCGAGGTCCCCGATTGTCAACGTCAGCTCGTGGCGCGCGGCCGCCTTCTCCGGGGCCGGATTCAACCGCCCGGCGCCGGCCTCGCGGAAAGGCGGGTTGGCGCACACGACGTCGAAGCGGTTGCCGAACGCCGGCGGCAGTTCGCGCAAGTCCGCCTCCACGACGGACATCCAGGCCGAGGCCCTGTTTTCGGCGACGTTCGCGCGCGCCAACGCGGCAAGGTCCCCCTGGAGCTCGACGCCCGTAACGTCACGTGCGCCCCGGCACCGGGCGAGCGCGAGGCCCACGACGCCCACGCCGCAGCCCGCGTCCAAAATCCGGTCGTCCGCCTCGAACGCCACCCACCACGCGAGAAGGATCGAATCTACGGAGAAGCGGTAACCCTCGCGCGGCTGCGCCAAGAGCAACCGGCCGCCGAAGAGCTCGCACCTGTCGACGACGTCGGCGTTGGGCGTTTTAACTTGCGTCGGCCTTACCTCCCTCGCTCGCGCCTGCCCGAGGTATAAGTTTCGCGGCCAACTTCTCGTTGAGGAGGCGTTCGTAGGCCGCCGCGGGGCGCTCGGGCGGCGCTCCCGCCCGGGAAGTACGCGCTGCCATAGCGTCGCGCACCTCCTCCGCGGTTACCGCCACGTCTTCGCGCCGTGCAAGCTCGCGTATGACGAAATAGCGACTCAGCTCGCGCCGGGCCGCGGCCGTCCGCTCGGCGCGGTCCTTATCGCCCTTCGGGGCCGGTTCGTCTTCTCCCGCGGTCAAAAAACGCTCCACGAACCAGTCGTCCAAGGGCACGTCGGCGTGGGCCGTGACATCTTCGACGAGCCGCCCGTAGGCGTTCACGTACGACATCTCCTCGGCGCGCGCCTCGAGGCGGCCCTTGACGTGGGCCCGAAGGTCCGCGAGGGTACCCTCGCCCAGGTCCTTGGCGAACTCGTCGCCGAGCTCCGGCGGGACCCTCTTCTTGACCTCCATAACTTCTACGGGCGCCTGGACCTTCTTGCCGGCGTGCTTCCTCGACGGATAATCGGCGGGATACTCTATAGCCAGCGCGAAGGTATCGCCGACCGCTTTGCCCAGGACCTGAGCGCCGAACGAGTCGCCCTCCTCGCGGACGCGGGCCCATACCCCGACGGTCGGCTGCGAAAACCCTTCCGGCGGGTCTTCCTCGAGGAACTTCAAAACCACCAAGTCGCCGTCGAGGCTGCCGCGGCCCTCGACGGGCTCGAGGCGGGCGTTCACCTGGCGGAGGTCCTCGAGCGCCCGGGCGACGTCTTCGTCGCTTATGCTACGACGGTCGCGCTTTATAACGAATTTGGAATAATCGGGCAAGGTTATCTCGGGGAAGACCGCCACCTCCGCGGCGAAGGCGATGGGACCCTCCTCACTCGCCGACGCGACGTGGTAGCGCGGCGAACTCACGACGTCGAGCTCGAGCTCGGCGGCGGCGCGTTCGAAGGCCAACGGCAAGAGCTCGTCCACCACCGTCCGCAGGACCTGGTCGGCGTACGAGCGTTTGAGAATCCGCCGCGGCGTTTTACCCTTCCGGAAGCCCGGCACTTTGACCGTTCGGGCAAGCTCGGCGTAGACCTCGGCCGCCTTGGCCTGGACCTCCGCCGGCGGTATCTCCACCTCCAAGCGGACCGTGTTCTTGCCCTTTTTCGTTACCTCAACCATATAATTTTTTTAAATAATAAATTTGCGAGAGGCGGGACTCGAACCCGCACGGCCGAGGCCACCGGCTCCTAAGGCCGGCGCGTCTGCCAGTTCCGCCACTCTCGCGTCCGCCCGAAGCCCGTACGTTCTTCGAACTTTTATTTTAACATATTTTCCCTTTAAAACTAAGCCTTATAAATCCGCGCACGGCTGAAGGGTTGGCTTAAAATTGACCGGGAACCGACGGGGGGGTGCGCCAGTTAGTTAAACGAGATGAAATTTTAATTTGATTTGGATTAATTAATATGCTAATTTTGAAGTTACTGTCCGCCGTATAGGGCCCCGTTTCGAACGGGCGACGCGCCAGGACCCACGGGCGCGCCGCCGGCCCGCCCAGGAGGTAGTATGGCCCAGCATTTCCTGTTTACGTCCGAAAGCGTCACCGAGGGACACCCCGACAAGATCGCGGACCAGATTTCGGACGCCATTCTCGACCATATATTCGAACAGGATAAGTTCGGCCGCGTGGCCTGCGAGACCACGGTCAACACGGGCCTCGCGCTCGTCTGCGGCGAAATAACCACCGATTGCTACGTGGACATACCTAAAATAGTAAGGAATACCATAAAAGAGATCGGTTACACGGACGCGGAATACGGCTTCGACTACCAAACGTGCGCCGTGCTGACGTCCATCGACGAGCAATCGCCGGACATAGCCGCGGGCGTCCTCCCGACCGACGCCCGGGAGCAAGGCGCCGGCGACCAGGGGATGATGTTCGGCTTCGCCCTCACGGAAACGCCCGAGCTGATGCCGTTCCCGATTATGGCCGCCCATAAAGTCGTGCGCCGCCTGGCCGCGGTCCGCCGCGACGGGACGCTCCCCTGGCTCCGCCCGGACGGCAAATCCCAGGTAACCGTAGAATACGCGGACGGCAAGCCGGCGCGCGTGGATGCCGTCGTCGTCGCGTGCCAACACCACCCGGAAGTTCCTTCCGAAGAGATAAAGGAGGCCGTGCTCGAGCACGTCGTCTGGGCCGCCATCCCGGCGGAAATGCTCGACGGCAAAACCAAATATTACGTAAATCCGACGGGCCGTTTCGTTCTCGGGGGGCCGCTCGCGGACGCCGGCCTCACCGGCCGCAAGATCATCGTGGACACGTACGGCGGCATGGGCCGGCACGGCGGCGGCTGCTTCTCGGGCAAGGACCCCTCCAAGGTCGACCGCTCCGGCGCCTATATGGTGCGCCACGTCGCCAAGAATGTAGTTGCCGCGGGGCTCGCGAGCCGCTGCGAGATCCAGGTCGCCTACGCCATCGGCGTGGCGCAGCCGGTCTCGGTGACGGTCGATACTTCGGGAACCGGGAGAATCGCCGACGAAAAAATAGCCGCCCTCGTACGCGACCACTTCGACCTCAAGCCCGCCGCGATAATCGAATACCTCGAGCTGAGGCGGCCCATATTCAAGCAAACCGCGGCCTACGGCCACTTCGGCCGAAATGAACCCGACTTCACCTGGGAGAAAACCGACCGCGCGGATGAACTTCGCCGCGCCGCCGGATTGTAAAGACGCGAGGAGCCACCATGCCGAGCGACGTAAAAGACCGGAAGTTAGCGCCCGAAGGTAAAACAAAAATAGAATGGTCCGACCGCCGCATGCCGGTCCTGGCGTTGATACGGGAACGCTTCGAGCGCGACCGGCCGCTTGAAGGCCAGCGGATCAGCGCGTGCCTCCACGTCACGACCGAGACGGCGAACCTGGGCCGGACGCTCAAGGCGGGCGGCGCGGAAGTGGCGGTGTGCGCGTCGAACCCGCTTTCGACGTCCGACGAGGCCGCGGCGTCGCTGGCGGAAGATTACGGCGTCGCGGTCTTCGCGGTGCGCGGGGCCTCGCGCGAACTCTATTACCGGCACATCAACCAAGCCCTCGACCTCGAGCCGACGATAACGATGGACGACGGCGCGGACCTGGTCACCACGGCCCACACCGAACGGCGGGAACTTCTGGAGCATATACGGGGCGGGACCGAGGAGACGACAACCGGCGTCATACGCCTGCGCGCGATGGCCGACAAAGGCGACCTCCGCTACCCGATTATCGCCGTCAACGACGCCCGGACGAAACACCTGTTCGACAACCGCTACGGGACCGGTCAATCGACCGTGGACGGCATCCTCCGCGCCACGAACTTGCTGTTCGCCGGCTCGACGGTGGTCGTCGCCGGTTACGGCTGGTGCGGCCGCGGCTTCGCGATGCGCGCCCGGGGCATGGGAGCCCACGTAATCGTGACCGAAGTCGACCCCGTCCGCGCGCTCGAAGCCCAGTTGGACGGCTACCGCGTTATGACCATGGCGGAAGCGGCCCCTTTGGGCGACCTCTTCGTTACCCTCACGGGCGACATCCACGTCATACGCGGCGAAAACTTCGAGTCGATGAAGGACGGCGCCGTAGTCGCCAACTCGGGACACTTCAACGTCGAAATCGACCTCGACGCGCTGGGGGAGATGGCGACGTCGCGGCGCGTCGTCCGGCCCAACGTCGAGGAGTACGAACTTCCCGACGGCCGACATATATACGTGCTCGCGGAGGGGCGGCTCGTGAACCTCGCGGCCGCGGAAGGGCATCCCGCGACGGTTATGGACATGTCCTTCGCCAACCAAGCGCTGGCCGCCGCGTACCTGAGCGCGAAGTCGGACGCCCTGGAAAAGTTGGTATACGCGGTCCCCCGGGAGATCGACGACGAGGTCGCGGGCCTCAAACTCGACGCGCTGGGTATAAAGATCGACGTCCTCACCAAAGAACAGGTCGAATACCTGGCGTCCTGGCACGTAGGGACATAACGCGCAACTCCGCGCGGCGCCGAGGCGGGTTGACGGCCCGCCTTTTTTTAGTATAATCGCAAACTAGAATGAAGGGGAATATGCCGAGCGTAAAAATAAAGCCCCTCGCGCGCCACGCCGAGGGCGCCGGCCGGTTCGAAATATTCCGGAAGATAAAGGCCACGCGGGCCTCGCCGGCTCTCTTGAAGAAACTAAACAGCATTTTTTTCAAATACGCTCGCGGCGAGGCGGACCGGACGACGCGGCGGTGGTACGCGGCCCGACGGGAAGAGGGCGTGCCGACGGCCGAACTCGCCAACCTTACGCTCGCTTATTACGAAAAAATCTTGCGGAAGCTACGCCCTTACTTCGAGCTCGACTTCGCCGTCGGGGGGGACGAGCGAACTTGTCGTTACCGGGGGGTGGAACCCTTTTTAACCTGGCTCGAGCGCCAACGCAAAATTCGCCCCCGGATGTTGAAGATATCGTTCCTGTCGCCGGCCGCCAACGTATTGATACAGCTGAAGAACCACCCGGCCTCGGACCGTTCGTACATATGGGCCACGGGGGACGACCACGGACCTCTCGAGCGCCTCTTTCGCGCGTTAAACGAAACGCTGACCGAGGCGGGCGGCAAGTGGGGTTGGCTCCGCTCGCGCCATTTCAACTTGGCGTTCGCGAACATCTGCGCGCTCACGTTCGCCGGCGGCCTCGCGCTCAAACTCCACGAGCTACCCTGGCCCTCGGTCCTCACGGCCTCGCTCAGTCTCGACCTCGCCCTCGCGCTGGGCCTTATACTCCTTTTTCCCCAAGCCTGGCCGCAAGTAGAATACGACTTCGCCAACGTCAACCGCGCCGCCCGACGGCGCAGGGTCCTATTGCGGACCGTTTACATAACCGCGGCCACGGCCTTTACCCTAGCCGGCATCTGGGCAATCTTTACAACCTTTATCCGCGTCGTATGGTGACACGCGTCCTACGCATCCTCGGCGCGTGGGCGGTCGCCGGCCTTCGCGCCATATTGGCAGCACTCAGCTTCTCCCTGAGCGCCGCGGCCGCGGTCGTACGCTACCTGCGCGGGCGACCGCTCCGGACCAAGCTCAAGGCCGCGGCGGCCGCGACCGCCTCGCTCGTACTCGTCCTGACCCCCTTCGATAAGGCCGACCCCGGCGTCGTCCTCCTCCCCACCGACGGCACGGAAATAACGCTGCCCCACACGATGCTCCCGGGCAAACTATACAAATTAACGGTCCGGGGGACGTACGTGGGCGCGAGCGACGGGAGGCGCTACGACGCGGAGTACATAACCCAAAGCGACCCTTTCGATACGCCCCGCTCGTCGCTCGTCATTGACGACCGCCTCGCCTCCGCCGACGTGCGAGACAAGGCCAACCACCGCTACACGTACTACGTCGCGGGCCGCGGCCGCGGGGCCCGTCTTCGCGTCGTGGACCGGTTGACGGCAGCCGGCCCCGAGGGCGGTTACTTCGACAACGAGGGCTTTCTGGAGGTAACGCTCGAGGAGGCCGATTTCCGATTATACGCAGACGAGGACCCGGCGCGGCAGGCGCTGGCCACGACGTTTCGCTACTCGTTGGACCCGCCGCCCCGCGCCAACGACGCCGTCGTCTTGGAGATATTCGCTCGCGCGCCGGGGGGCCAAGAAAAGGTCTTCGAGGCCGCGAGCGACAGCTACGTCGCCCCCTCGTCCGGCTTTCCGCTCCGCCTGGGCAGAAAACCCCGCAACGAATTTACGTGGTACGGCGTCGCGAATACGGGGCCCAAAGCCTATAAGCCCGTGCCGCCGGGTCTATACGACGTGCGCATCTCGGTTAAAAGCGGGCGCGACGTATTCTACGCCTTTCCCCCCGACGCCAAATCGCAATACCTGACCGTCGCCGTTCTGCCCGCCTCTTCCGACCCGCGTCGAAATCCGCAACCTATAATCGCGCAAGACGACCGAGGTCGCAACGCCTTCCCCTATTACAGCCCGCGGGCAAGCCACCCCATCCTGGGGCCGATCGAAGGCGTCGAACGAATCTACGTGCCCGGCCGAAACTTCGGGCAGCCGGGGTTCCTCTACTACTCGCCCGTCGGCGCGGGCGGGGCCGCAGTCGCCTCCGGCGCCGTCTACTACGTCAAGCGCACCGTAAACCTGGCCCTCTCCACGCTCGCGGAGTGCGACCCCGCGTACGAATATAGGCCCCTCAGAAATATTTCCGGCGTCTACGACGACGAATTGGTATCCAAGCTCGCGGAGCTGAGGGTGCGACTGCCGTACGACACGTCGGCGGAGGAGCGGATACTCGACGAAGTGGACAACTTGCCGCCGGCCCGAGGTTACGCCGCGACCGCCGAAGAGCTCGGCCGCATCATCGGCCCGCCTACGCTCGAACACCTATTTAATCAAAAATTTACGATCGAGGGTTTCCCGGCGAAGTTATCCCTGCGCGAGTTCGACAATTTCCAAGCCTACGACGAGCGAGACCCCCACCACAGCCTGTATCATACCTTTTGGGAAGTTGGAACGCGCGTCAACGCGGAACGGCGACGCTATCGGGCGCCGCCGAGCTCGGGCGCGCCGACCCCCGGCGAAAAATACGACCCCTCGGACGCCGACTTCGTGGCCCTCGTTATGGCCATATCGTATCAGGAATGCGGCTTCGTCCACACGCTGGCGGACGGCATCTGCTACCGCGTGGGGCGCGGGCGGGGTTCGGCCACCGGCTACATGCAGTGCACCGCGGACCTCATAAAGGGAACGAACTATAAGATAAGCTATCCGACGCCGCGCGGCCCGGTCGCCACCCGTCTGAACCGTCTGCCGCGAAATTCGCGCTACGCCGTGCGCAACGTCGCGCGCTTCAACGTCGAGATCGGCACGCAGTTCCTCCGCGAGGTCGTGGACCAGGCCAACGCCAAAGCGTTCGGGCCGGCTTTCGCCGAGGCGACGGCCGGCGACGGCGTCCTATCCTGGGCTTCGGAAAAAGGGCGCGTTAACCGCGTCAAGCTCGCGGGCTCGATGTACAACGCGGGCCCCGCCGCGCTCCGCGTCATTATAACCGAGGTCTACGACGACCCGGCGACGCCGGCGCACAACGAGGGGGTCGATTACTTTTTAAACGATTGCGAGGGCGACGTCGCGCCTTTCGCGGCGCGGTTCCGACGGGACCTCTATGAATATTCGCGCGGCCGCAAAAAATTCCCCATCCAGAAAAAAGACGCCGCCGGGAACGCCCGCCTCCAAAAACTCATCCGTTGGCTCGGGCCCTTCTGGCACAAGAAAAAAGAAGGGATAAGCTGGGAGGAGGCGGCGCTGATGAAACTCGACCGCGAGGTAATACCCTACGTCGACGGCGTGGGGACGAATTTCTTACTCTTCCGAAAAAACGGCGCCTACTATTTCAAGACCAGAAACTTCTACGGCCTATGGCAAAGGCCCGCGCGCATCCCATCTACCGAAGAGGATATCAGGCCCGCGCGCGGCATTATGCCGCGGCCGCGCTAAACGAACTACGCGCCCCGGACGTCACCGCGTACGCGCGAGCGCCGCGGCGCTCAGCGGCTCCAACGAATAGCGGACTCCCCGCTCGAAATCGATCGATTCGTCGAGCGCAATCTCGTTTCCCCGCCTCACGATCACTCGCCGACGGCCGAGCGGAACCGGGATAGCCTCGAGCGGCGCGTCGCCGACGTAATTCCCGTCAATAAAGACCTTACCCCCTTCGCCCCCCACGGCCAAAAGCGCCGTGGGGCCGCCCGCCCCCGCGACGTCGAATCTGGTTGACTCGAGCTCGGCGGCGACGCCGAGGGCGAGGTTAGTTGCGACCACATAGGCCGGTTCCGCGTACTCGTACCTGGGCAGGCGCGCGACGGCCCAGCGGACGCCGTAGGTTACGAGAATCGCGAGCGCCGCCGCCGCGACTACAATGGCCACGCCGCGCGGGCGTCGCAACCGTTGGCTAATACGCCGCCGCCGGATCTCGTAACCGGCCTTGAGCTCTTCTTGAATAAGGGGGTCTCTTTCCAAATCGGCGGCCGGCGAAGCCGCGCCCCTTTGGACGCTCTCGCGCCTCGCGGCCAACGTCTCCTCGAAATAATTCCGCCCGGAAACTTTAACCGGTTCGACGTCGTAGACCTCTATCTCGACCTCGGGCGGCACGTCGCCCTCGAGCCCCGTACCGCAAACGTTGCAACTTGCGACCTCGTCCGGGTTCTCAGCGCCGCATACCGCACAACGTTTAACCATCTCGAACCGTACCTTTTACCGGGGAGCGCGCCCGGGCTTCCGCCCCGGCGAGACGCTCCAAGATCTCCAACGCGGCCTCGGGCGCCGGTACACCCTCGGCGAGCGTAAAGGTAACCGAAGTTTTCGCGCCGCGCCCCGCTTTAACGTCCACCGCGGTTACGGCCGGCGGCAATTCCGCGGAAGATACCTTTTCAAACTGCCCCGCACGGAACTCCAACGTAACGCAACGGCCCTCTATATTCACGGCGCACGCCCCCGCACGTCCGCCCCCTAAGCTCAACCTCCGAACCGTCAACAGGCGCTCAGCCGCCGCGGGAACGGGGCCGAAACGGTCGCGGAGCTCCTCCGCGAGCGCCGCCAACGCCGACTCGTCGCAAGCCTCGCTCAGCCGCCGATAAATGCCGAGCCGCTGCCTTTCGTCGGGGACGTACGAAGCGGGAATGAAAGCGTCGAGGTCCAAGCGCACGTTAACGTCCGCCCGGGGGGGAAGTTCCTCGCCCCTCAACCTGGCGACCTCGGCGGCCAATATCGTCGTATAGAGGTCGAGGCCCACCGCGGCTACGGCGCCGCTCTGCTCCGGCCCCAGCAGGTTGCCCGCGCCCCGAATCTCGAGGTCGCGCATCGCGAGGCGGAAGCCGGACCCGAGCTCCGTCGCGTCCTTGAGCGCCTGGAGCCTTTGGCGCGCGGCGTCGGTAAGGGCGTGGCTCGGCGGCGTGAGCAGGTAGGCGTACGCGCGGGTATGCGAACGGCCCACCCGCCCCCGCAATTGATGAAGCTGGCTCAAGCCGAAAGCGTCGGCCCGGTTAATTATAATCGTATTCACGTTCGGGAAGTCGAGGCCCGCCTCGATTATCGCCGAAGAGACGAGGACGTCGAACTTGCCGTCCGCGAAATCGTGCATGATGCGCTCGAGGTCGCTCTCTTTCATCTGGCCGTGCGCGACGCCGAACCGCGCCTCGGGCACAAGGTTCGAGAGATAATCCGCCACCGCTTCTATGGTCTTCACGCGGTTGTGGACGAAAAACACCTGACCTCCCCGCCCGAGCTCCCGCGCGACGGCGTCGGCGATTAAGTCCTCGTCGAAGGGCGCGACGAGCGTGAGGATGGGCAAACGCTCCAGCGGCGCGGTCCCGATGAGCGAAAGGTCCCTCAAACCCGCGAGCGCCATATGGAGCGTCCGCGGTATGGGCGTCGCCGTGAGCGTCAACACGTCCACCAACTTCCGCAGCTCCTTGATGCGCTCCTTATGGGCGACGCCGAAGTGCTGTTCTTCGTCGACGACGAGCAGGCCGAGGTCCGCGAACGAGACGTCCCGCGAGAGAAGGCGGTGGGTTCCGATTACCACGTCCGCCTTGCCCGCGGCGAGGTCGGCCAGTATCTCTTTCTGCTCCTTGGGCCTTTTAAAACGGCTCAACATCTCGACGCGGACCGGGAACGGGCCGAGGCGCTCGCGGAAAGTCGCATAGTGTTGGTCGGCCAGGACGGTCGTGGGAACGAGGACCGCCACCTGCTTTCCGTCGGCGACGGCCTTGAGCGCCGCGCGCACGGCGACCTCAGTCTTGCCGAAACCCACGTCGCCGCAGACGAGGCGGTCCATGGGCTTCTCGGCCGTCATATCCTCGGCCACCTCTTCTATCGCGCGGAATTGGTCCGGCGTCTCGACGTAGGGGAAGGTTTCCGCGAGCTCAAGCTCCCAAGACGCGTCGCCGGCGAAAGCGTAACCGGGGCGGGCGGCCCGCGCGGCGCAAATCTCGATCAACTTCCGGGCGAGCTTTTCCGCGGACTTCTTCGCGCGCGCACGGGCCCGCCGCCAAGCGGCACCACCCAGGCGGTCGAGCGGCCTATCCCGCGGGTCGCCTCCCACATATTTATACACGACGCGCAGATTGTAAACCGGGACGTAGAGGCGGTCGCCGCCCTCGTAAGTTAGCGTTATAAACTCCTCTTGATGCCGGCCCACCTGCAGCGCCGTCAGCCCTTCGAACCGACCCACGCCGTGGTCGGCGTGGACGACGAGGTCGCCGGCCTCGAGGTCAAAGGCGGAACTTATCCTCACGGCCTCGTCGCCCGGCTCGTAACGCGGGGGGCGCCTGCGCCTGACGCCCGACGGCCGTCGCCCCAATATTTGCCAGGCGGGGAAGACGGCTAGGCCGACGTCGTCCCATATGAACCCGCGCCGCGAGGGCTTGAGGTCATATCGGATCGGCAGGTCTTCGGCGCGGGCCGCCGCTATCTCCCGGAAACGTTCGCCCTGGTCGGGACGTTCCACGTGCACGACTACTTCGCCCCGGCGTCGGAACGCGCGCACTTCGTCCACGAAAAGCTCGAGCCGGCCGGCGAGGTGGTCCACTTCCCGCGAGCGAAAACCCGGGCCGTCGCGCGCGGCGCCCGGCTGCACGCTCAGGACGTTGCCCCCCGCCTCGCGGGACGAGGTCAGGAATTCGTCGAAGTCGACGAAAATTTCGTCGAGGCGGGGATACGGGAACGAAAGCTCCCCCGCGCGGCCCCCCTCGAGCTCCATCGTGGAGGCGACCGCGGCGGCATCGTACAATACGAGCAGGGGCGTCTCGCCGAAGTAATCCGCTACGGTGGCCGTCTCCGCGTACAGAAAGGGGAGAAGGTTCTCGACGCCGTCGAAGTACCGGTGAACGTCCAGCGCTTCGTACGCGTCCTCCGCGGCCTCGTCGCCGAAGCGTTCGCGAATCTTTCGCACCGCGGCGTTTATCCCTTCGGGCGAGAGCACGACCTCGCGCGCGGGGTAAACGACGAGCTCGCGCAATTCGCCCCCCCGGCGCTGGGTCCAGACGTCGAAGGCGCGAACGGATTCGACGACGTCGCCGAAGAGCTCCAGCCGCGCGGGCGCGTCGGCGCCGGCGGGGAAGATATCCAAGATGGCGCCGCGACGGGCGAACTGCGCCGGCCCTTCGACCATGCCGACGCGTTCGTAGCCGAGCCAAGGCAAGTCGGCCTCGAGTTCAGCGAGCTCTAGGGTTTCGCCCGGGCGGTAGCGCCGCACGGCCCGGCGGAGCTCGCCGGGCGGCGGCAGCCGGCGCTTGAAGGCCTCCGCGGCCGCGACGCACCAGGCGCCGCTTCCGCCTAAAGTTAAAAGGGTCTCGATGCGCGACGCCGACGTCTCCAGACTCGGCGACACGGGTTTAAGGGGCAATACGCCGTAAGGTTTTAGCAGCGTCACACCCTCGCCCGCATAGCTCGAGGCGTCCGCGGCGAAGGCTTCCGCTCGCTCCGAGGTGGCGAGCACCGTTAGCACCGGGACGCCGAGCTCCCGCCGCACCGCGGCGACGAAAAGGGCCGCGGCGCCCGCCGCCAAGCCGCCGACGGACACGACGTCGCCGCGGCTCGAGCGCAGGGCCGCCGCAACGTCGCGGAATACCGCGTGGCGCGCGACCCTATCGCAATAATCCATCCGGATACCGGGAAAGGGCATACTTCGACTTTATATTATACGAAATATTTGACGTAATAAAAGATGCTCCGCCGCTTCCGCCGAACTCGTTAGCGCTTGACTGGGTAGGGGCTTATGTTATGCTTGCGGGAATATGGCCCCGATGAAACGCAGGATCGCGAAGAACACCACGGCCCTCTTCGCCACCCGGATAATAAACCAGGTGGCCGGCTTTTTACTCGTCGTCTACGCGTCCCGGCGCCTGGGGGTCGAAGATTTTGGAAAATATTCCTTCGTCGTCGCCTTCTACCTCGTCTTCGAGCTCATCTCTTTCTTCGGCCTGCAAAATTTCCTGCCGCGCGAGATAGGTCGGCGCCGGGAGGAGGCCGGGAAGTACTTCGTCCACGCGGCGGCCCTGGTGGGGGCGGTCGCGCTCGTGCTCGTCGCCGCGATGAACGGCGTCGCCGCCGTCTACGGCCTCGGGCGCGACACCTACCTCGCGGCGGTCGTCGCCTCGTTCGCGCTCTTACCGGCCTCGCTCGGCGCTGCGGCCGAGTCAACCTTTATCGGCATCGAGAGGGCCGAGTTTATCACCCTGCTCACCTTCGTAAAACGCACGCTGGTTACGGGCATAAGCGTCTTCGTATTGTGGTTGGGGCACGGCGTAATCGCGCTGTTGATCGTGCGGGCCGCGGTGGAGTTCGCGTCGGCATCGCTCTCGGTGCCGCTATGCCTCTGGCAGACGCGGGGGGGCGGCGTCCGCCTCGACGTCGTCTTCGTGCGGCGGCTGCTGCGGGGCGCGATGCCCTTCGCGGCCCTGGCGGTCCTCGCGTCGATATACTGGCGTCTCGACGTCCTGCTGCTGCAGCGGCTTGTGGGCCCGGCGGAGGTGGGCATATACTCAGCGTCGTACCGCTTGATGTTCCTGCTGACGCTCGTTCCCGAATCGTTCATGAACGCGGTCTACCCCAACCTCGCGCGAACGTGGCGGGAGGACCGGGGGCAGTTCGTCCGCCTGGCGGAGCGGTCCCTTCGTTACTTGGTAGCGTTCGCGCTTCCCGCCGCGGTGGGCGCGTACGTCCTCGCCGAGCCGGTGGTATTGTTGATATACGAGGTGGACTTCGCCCGTTCCGTAGCGGTCTTTTCGCTCCTCATCTTCGCGGTCGTACCCATCTACGTGAACAACGTCTTCTACCGCGCGCTCTTCGCCGCGGAACAGCAGATGAAGAGCGTCCTCATACTGGTCGTGAACATCGTCGTGATGACGGCCGGCGGCCTGGTGCTGATTCCGCGTTGGCACGCGGTGGGTGCCGCGGCGGCGCTTTTGATTTCCTTGGTCGCGGCATTCGTGCAAAACTACCTCTTCACCTTCGCGCTCGTCTACCGAAGCCGCCTGGGCGGCGCCGCGCTAAGGACCGCGGGCGCGGCCGCGATTATGGGGCTCGCGGCCTGGGCGCTGAGGCCGTACGTGCCCTGGCCGCCGCTCATCTTGATCGGCGCGTGCCTTTACGTACCCTTGCTCTTCGTCCTGCACGTACTGGGCGGCGAGGACGTCGCGGCGATACGGGAGATCCTCGGGTTCGGCCTGGGCGACCGGGGGCGCGCCTCCACCGACGAAGATAAGTAAAAAAACCTATACTTTCGGAAAAGGCTATGTTAGCTTACGTCGACGCTCACGAGCCGCAGGTCGGCGAGGCCCGCGGCCGACCCCACGTAACTATGACCGAAGAGAAAACCACGTTAGAGCCACGATGGCTCTGGTACGCGCTGTCGTTTATCCTGCCCGTAGTCGGCGTAATACTCGGCATTAATTACAACCGGCGAGAAGCGCCCGAAAGCAAGCGGTTCGGTAAAAAGGCCACCGTCGCGGCCATCCTGGGCGTCTTCGCCTATTGCGCCCTTTACGCCGTATTTTTTATCGTGCTCGGCGCCGCCGAGTGGCTGGCGTAGCGGAGCCGAACTCTATTGTTCATAATCCCTAGCTCGTTATTACGTTAGGCGCGTATTAACCGGCGGAGATAAAGTGCGACAGAAAGCGTCTCCGCAGTAACCGCGGAATTGGCGTGGCGTACGGCTAAGCGCTTAAACCTTAACTCGATCAGAGGTATATATATATGACGGACGGGGACCGACCGCTCGAGCCAAAGGTACTTTGGTATATACTCTCGTTTATAATCTTTCCCCTCGGCATCGTACTCGGCATTATCTATATGCAAAAGCCGGAGCCCGAAGTCAAGGCCTTCGGCAAGAACTGCCTAATTGCCGGAATTATAATGTGTATCTTACTTTGCCTGTGCACGGTAATTTTCAACGTCTTCAGGATAAGCGTACCCATATTTAGGGTTTCATAATAAATCTCGGCGCCGCCGGGCCGGCGGGGTCGGGCGGTCCCCGCAACACGTCCGAAAGGAGTTTCCAAAATGAGCAACGAAATACCGGAAATCGAAAAGAAAGCGGCGTTTCTTTTCGGCGAGGCCGGCGACCCCGTCGTCGAACAATTCCGGGGATTGGTAGAGCTGGCTCGGTGGGCTCTCGTCTTTGCGCTCGCGGTGTATTCCTTCATAGTCCCGTTGTTCGGGATAATTTTCGGCATTATACTGATAAAGGCCGCGGTCATACCGAAGAACAAAGGCCTCGGGAAATTGTGCCTTATCCTCGGCATAATAAGCGTGGCCCTTTGGTGTATCTATCTCCTCGTGTGGGCCCTGGCGCTCGGCGGCATTTTTGCCGGCTTAGGCAGCGTTAGCTGAGGAAATTAGGGCAACGTCGTCCCGGGTTCAAAGGCCCGTATCCGCGCCTATGGTTAACGTCGAAACGCCACCCAAGCGAAGGTGGTTATACTACGTCATTTCGTTCATCTTTCCGTTGGCGGGCATCGTCGTCGCGGCCATCTATCTGCGGAAGCCGGACGCGGCGTGCAAAACCTTCGGCAAAAAGTGCCTGGTCGCCGCGGTCATTCCCCTCCTGCTGTGCTGCGTCTCCTATATCCTCCACCTCGTCGGCGTTTTAGACGTTAAAATTTTCGGCGACTTAGCGTCGCTCTTCCCTCGAGCCGTATAACCTTAAAAAGCCGGCCCGCGCGAGCCGGCTTTTAAAATACTACTTACGTTCCCTTGAGATAACGACCTTACACCCGGGACTTCGGAAATCGTAATACAATTAAAAAACCAGGCCCAGCGAAACGGTATGCGCGGCCTCCGCGGTGAACTCCTCCTCCACGAACGCGTAGTCGAAGCTTACGGTGTAGCCGCCCCGCGGCAGCAGGACCGCGGCCCCCAGCGTCGGCGCGCCGTCGTCAAGGCCCGCGCGCAGCGCGACCCGCTCGTCTAGCCAGTACTCCGCGCCGCCCCGGTAGCGCCAACGCTCATCCTCCCCGCCGTCGGCCTGCAGCGCCAGGAGCAACTTGCGCCAAGGCCGCAAGCCGAGGCCGAGCAAGCCTCGCGTCGGCACGTCCTCGCGCGGCGGGTCCGGCGTCGTCTTCTCCCAGCGGAGGCCGGTGGCGACGTCGCGGACCGAGGCCGCGGCCGTAATCCATTCCCGGGGCGTCGCGCGGACGCCGCCGTCCAAGCCGTAGCCGGAAGCCCGCCCCTCGGCGATCGCGCAATAATAGAACCGGCCCGTCACGCCCGCGCGCAACCACTCCCAAACCACCGGCCGCCCGAAGCCGAAGACGAACATGTTCTGCGAGTTCGTTATCTCCTCCGTCGGGTTGCCGGCGTAATTCCGGCCGACGAGGTCGTCCACGGACGCATTGGCCCACGCTATGCCCATGCCGGCGCCCGCTATGATGGGGCGGCCGTAACCCACCTCGACGATCCGACGGTCGAAGGAGAGCGCGCGGTAGGTGGACGTGAGCGTGTCCCTCTCGACCGTCGCGAGCGCCGCCGGGTTGTAATACATAGCGGCCAGGCCGTCCAGGGCTACGCCCGCGCCGCCCAGCGCGAGGGCGCGGCCGTCACCCGCCATAAGCGCGAACGCCGCCGGGAGGCCGCCGTCGCCGCGCTCCCGGGGCCAGGCCGCCGGAACGGCCGCGGCAAACGCGACCATAAAAATCACGTACTTCGTCTTCATCTCAGGCCGCCTCCCCCTCAGTTGAGAACGACGAACTTGCCGCGCGCCGCGGCCTTGCCGTCGACCTCGAGCGTGAAGAAATAGATACCGTTCGCGGCGGGCGTTCCGTCCTCACGCTCGCCGCGCCAATACTCGTCTATGCGCTCGCCCGGGCCGCGGTACTCGTGGTTAACCAGGCGTATCACCCGCCGGCCCGCGAAGTCGTATATGTCGAGCGTAACGGTCCCGCCCCGGCCGAGGCCGTAACGGATGGTCATGAAGTAATCTCGCTCCTGCGCGAACGGGCTCGGGAAGGCGAACGCCGCCGGCAGGTCGACTCGGCCCGCGGGCGGCGTCAACTCGATCTTGCGCCACGTAGCGCCGCTGTCGCTCGAGTAGCCGAGGCCGAAGTCCGTTCCCGCCCAGACCTCCGTCGCGGAGGCCGCGGCGACGGTCGTCACGTAGGGGGTAGGCAGGCCCGCCTCCACGCCGTAATTCTGCCACGTCGCGCCGCGGTCACTCGTCCGGCTGACGCCCCCGGGCGTACCGCGCGCGTACGTCCCCGCCCAGGCCCACGGCCCGGCGGAGGCGAAGCCGTAGACGGTGTGCGAACCGAGCCCTTGCGCCATATCGTAATTAAACCAGCTCGCGCCCCCGTCCTCGGACTTGTAGACGCCGTTCCCGAGGATGTTAGGGTTCGCCGGGTCCGACGGCGCGGTCCCTACCCATACGACGTCGCGGCCGACCACGTTCTGGATATTAACCACCACGGCAAAGCCGATGACGCCCTGCCGCGCGCCGTAGAAGGTCCAGCTCGAGCCGTTGTCCTCCGATTTGAAGACGCCGAGATTGCTCAGGAAACGAGGCGACGCGGGGTCGTTGGGGTCGTAGTTCGGGTTGGGATATGTCACCTCCGCCGCGGCCCATATCAGGTTGCCGCGTTTGGCGAGCGAATAGAAATGTTCGGCGCGGCGGCCCTCGCGGTCCTTGGGGACGATCAGCTCCCACGTCCTGCCGTTGTCGGCGGATTTGCCGATGCCGCCGTCCCAGAGGGCCACCCATACGACGCCCGCGCCGTCGACGACGACGTCCCAAGCGAGCTCGAGCGGCCCGTCGGCGGGAAGGCCGTCCTTCTTACCGTAAACCCGCCACCGACCCGCCGACGCGTCGTAGTGGGCGAGGCCCCGGCCGTGGTAGATAACCCCCTCTCGTAACTCCTCGACCTCGATGCACGAGGCCCAGATGTCGCCTCCGCGGGCGGCGACGGCCAACACGTCGTCGGACGGCAAGCCGGTCTTACGGTAATTCTTCCAGGTTGCGCCGCGGTCGCCCGTGACGCCCAGGCCGTCGACGGTCGCGACCCATACCGCGGAGCCATCGACCCAAATGTCCTGGACGACGTCGGACATCTGCGGCGCACCACCGCCCACATACGCCTCGACCCCTGCCGCGTCACGCGCCAACCAAGAACGTTTAACCGCGCCGTCGACCGTCGGTGCTAAGGCCAGCGCGGCAAAAGCCGACAGGATAATAATTCTTCGCAAAGCCATCCTCCGCTCAGCACTTGCGCTCTCGCCCGGGGGCGGGCATCGCCTCGGCCGCGCGTTTTGCGCGGCGCCGTCGCTGGCGGCCGCGAACCGCGAAATACGCGGCGACGTAAGCCAACGCCGCGGCCGTGGTCGCCATAATTATATTCCCGATAAAATAAATATACGTCGTCCGCGAGAGGGCCCAGACGTATCTTTCGTACCGTATCTGCGCGTAGATAACTTGCCAATCCGTGCCCGTGAGCGCGGCGCCGAGTACAGCCGAAGCGGCCCAAAAAAAGGGCGACGTTACCGGGTTCATAACCGCCGTGCCGGCCAACGCGCCGGCCTTATTAAAACGAAATACCCATGCCAGCACGTACGCGACCGGCGCCGCCAGAAAGAAGGTAGGGAAAACGCCGAGCCACACGCCTACGGCGACGCCCGAAGCAACCTGGTGGGGCGACGCGTTGATCCGAACGACGTATACGTAGAGCAACTTGGCGAGGCGGCCGAGCCGCTGCCACAGGTTCTTCGGCCGTGCGTGCCGCGGCCTTCTAAGCCAATGAATCCGCAATTATTATACCGCCGGGGCGGCTTCGGCGCAACTATTCCGGGAAGACGCCGAAGTAATCCTCGGGTTCGCGGCGGGTCCTCTTCACGAGCGCGTAGAGCGGCTTGTAAATCTCCATAAATATGAGCGGCAAGGACGAGATAACGAGCATCAAACCCCAATCCCGAAGAGACAACGGGACCGTGTGGAATATCGGTTGGAGGAAGGGGATGTAAACGACGCCGAGGTGCAGCAATAGCGAAAAGCCGACGGCGTACAACAGCCAAGGGTTCGAGAAAGGCCCGAGCGCGAAGAACGAGCGCGTCTGGCTGCGGCAGTTCAGCGCGTGGAAGAGCTGACTCAACGTCAGCACCGAGAACGCGAAGGTCCGCGCCGTGGCCAGGCCCTCGCCGAAGCCGTACAGCACCGTCAAGTAAGAACCGAGCGTCGCCGCGGCGATAAAAAGGCCCTGCGTCGGTATCAATCGCAACTCGTGCCCGTCAAAGAGGAACGCGTGCTTCGGCCTCGGCCGCTTGAGGAGAAGGCCGACTTCCGGCGGGTCCACGCCGAGGGCGAGCGCGGGCGCGCCGTCGGTGATGAGGTTTACCCATAAAATTTGAATGGGCAACAGCGGTAGCGGCCACCCGCCGAGCGTCGCGATTATCATGACGAGGAGCTCGGAGGCGTTGCACGAGAGCAGGAAGTGAACGAACTTTTTTATGTTGGCGTAGATGCCCCGCCCCTCCTCGACCGCGGCGACGATGGTGGCGAAGTTGTCGTCGGTGAGTATCATGTCCGACGCCTCCTTGGAGACGTCGGTGCCGGTGATGCCCATCGCCACGCCGATGTCGGCCTCTTTGAGCGCGGGGGCGTCGTTGACGCCGTCGCCCGTCATCGCCACGACCGCGCCGCGCGCGCGCAAGGCCCGCACGACGCGCAGCTTATGTTCCGGGGTGACGCGCGCCAGCACGCGCACATCCTCGAGCTCGTCGATTAACCCCTCGTGGCTCAGCGCATCTATCTCCCGCCCCGTCAGGACGGCGCCTTTCTCGTCCAGTATTCCGACCTCTTTAGCGATGGCCGCGGCGGTGGCGCGATGGTCGCCCGTCACCATTATGGGCGTGATGTGCGCGAGGCGGCTCTTCCTCACCGCCTCGTAGACTTCCGGCCGCGGCGGGTCGTCGATGGCGACGTACCCCCGGAACGTGAGGTCCCGCTCGAGCGCCGGCGTCACCTCTTCGTCGTCGCTCAAGAGCCGCGTCGCGACCGCGATGACGCGCAAGCCGCGCCCCGCCAGGTCCGCGTTGGCCGCCTGTACGGAAGCCCGGGCCTCCGCCGTTAGCGGCCGGACGGCCGCCCCTTCCTGAATCGCCGAACACAGCTCGAGAACTATTTCGGGCGCCCCCTTCACGACGGCGACGCGGTCCCCGTCGCGACCGAAAACCGCGGTCATCCTTTTGCGCCCGGAATCGAACGGGACCTCGGCTTGAAACTCGTAGCGGCCGGCGAGCGCGCGCGCGTCTACGCCGACGTCCAAAGCCGCCTCGACCAGCGCCGCCTCGGTCGGATTGCTCCGCTCGCCGTCGAAGGAGAAATCGCCCACGCCGACGGCGCTAATGAAGTCGCTCGTGCATAACAAGGCCGTGGCTAAAAGCTCTTTCAAATCGTCGGGCGCGTCGGGCCTTACGACCTCGCGGCCGTTTACGTAGGCGCGCCGCGCCACCATTTTATTTTCCGTCAGCGTCCCGGTCTTGTCGGCGCAAATAACCGAGGTCGACCCCAACGTCTCAACCGAGGAAAGGCGCCTGATGAGGGCGTGGCGTTTGACCATCCGCTGGACGCCGATGGCCAGCGAGATAGTTACGACCGCGGGCAGGCCCTCGGGAATCGCGGCCACCGCCAACGATACGGCCGTCAGGAACATCTCGTGGGCGGGCAGGCCCCTCAAAAGGCCGGCGGCGAATACGACGCCGCACAAGCTAAGGACCGCCCAAACCAGGAACTTTCCCAACCTCGCGAGGCGCCGCTGGAGCGGCGTATGCTCTCTCCCGACTTCCTGGACCATCGCCGCTATTCGTCCCAGCTCGGTGCCCATCCCCGTCGCGACGACGACGCCGTTGCCGCGGCCGTACGTTGCGACGGTCCCGGCGTAAACCATGTTCCTGCGGTCCGCGAGCGGCGCATCGTCGTCGAGCGCGAGCGCCGCCTGTTTCTCAATAGCCAAAGATTCGCCCGTGAGCGCCGCCTCGTCCACTTGGAGGTTGTACTCCTCGACGAGGCGCAGGTCCGCGGGGACGCGGTCGCCGGCGCGCAAGCGGACCAGGTCCCCCGGGACGACCTCGCGCGTGTCCACCACTATCTCGCGGCCGTCGCGCACCACCGCGGCCTTGGGCGCCGCCATCTCGCGCAAAGCCTGCAGCGACTTCTCCGCGCGGTACTCTTGGACGAAGCCCAGGACGCCGTTGAGGACGACGATGGCGAGGATGGCGGTAGCGTCGACGTATTCGCCGAGAAAAAGGGAGACGATGCACGCGCCGATGAGGACCAATACGAGGAAATCGGTAAACTGGGCCAGCAGTATCTTCGGCCCGCGACGGGCGCCGACCTGCTTCAACGCGTTTGGGCCGTAACGCGCCAGGCGCGACGCAGCCTCCTCGGCCTTCAGACCGACGCGAGGCGACGTATCGAGTTCGGCCGCCGCCTTTTCCGCCGGCAACGAGTGCCAAATTACGTCGACGTTTCCCGCCATTCCTACTCGCCCGAGAAGATATGTTTAACGCCTTGCGCGAGCGCGGACAAGAAACCCGCCCGGCGCCGGCGGCTTAACTCCAGATACGCACCTCGGACTTGCTCGAGCACGTCCGCCTCCCTGTCCGCCGCGGGCCGCTCTTCGCGAAGTTCTTTGGGCAGGTCCGTCTCCGCGAGTACGCGCGCGGTCGTCGCGCGGGCGAGCTCCGCCGACAACGCGAGGTAGTCGTCATCTCTCAAAAGGTGACCCCACTCGGCGACGACTGCCCTCATCCGCTCGCGGTTGGGGTTTATCACCCGCGCCAACATCGCGGCCTCGAGGGCGAGGAACGCCTCCGCCGCGGCCTTCTTCTGCTCCGGCGAGTACGGCGAACTCTCGCTCGCGTACGTCGACATCAACCGTTCCTCCACTTCGACGACCCTTCGACGCGCGGCCTCGTTCTCGTCCAGAAGGGCGTGGAGCGGCCCGTACGCGTTGCTTAGTGCGACGTCGAGAGCGCGGCGCCGCCGCGCGACCGCGAACACGAGGGCCATCGCCGCCAGGCCGAAGAGCGTTCCTACGCAGAAGTAACCCAGCGACGCAAGTGAATTTCCCATAGCACTCTCCCCTTTTGACCTGCGATCACGTTCCGGCCTTCCGCGGAGCCGCCGCCAGCGCGACCATCACGGCCGCGGCCAACGCGGCTATCGCTATCGCGGTTCTACTTATCCCCAAAACCGGGACCAAAGCCACCGCGGTCACTACCGCGCCCGCGGCTGAGCCGAGCATGTCCGCGCCGTACAATAAGGCCGCCCCCCGCTCGCCCCGGGCGCGAAGCGCTACGACGAACTGCGCGCCGCCGCACAACCCCGCGCCGAGCGCGACGCCGCCGAAGACGACGTGCACGACGCCGGCCGGCGCCGCGCCCCACCGCGACAATAAATAGAATACGGGAGGCAGCGCAAACGCGACTAGAATCGTATAACCCAAAATATCTATCAACCGCTGGCGGTCGGCCTCGGACGCGCCTGGCCGGGGGAGCAAGCCACCGAGTGCGACGCCAGCCATAAAGGCGCCGACGATCAAAGCGAGCTCCAAGTAGGCTGCGCCGTATACTACCTGGTAACCGAATATGATCAAGATCTCGAGCGAAATCTCGACGAACCCCTGTGCCGCGACGGCGAGCGTCAGCGCGGGCCCGCCGCTCAGCCGCCGGCGCCATATAAGCCACGGCGCCGCAAGGGCCGCGGCGAACGCGATAATATACCATAAACGCAGGCGACGCGCGGCAGCTAATACGGCTCGCTCCGCGCCGCCGACCCTCGACGCCCAGAGTGCCAGGCCGTAGTACAGCGCCTTGGGCTTCAAGTCGGCGTTTACCTCCGCGGGGAGGCTCGTCGCGCGTGCCGCGGCCTCGAGGCGGTCCGGCGTGAGGCCGTATTTGAAATGCGCCTCCGTAAGGTAATAATTTTTAATATGGTACCGGCGCAGAGTTTGCACGTAAGACGCGGCCGACGCGTCCAGCGGCGCCTCCGAAGCCAGGAAGATAAAACGCTCGCCCGGCAAATACGCGACGTGGGGGAAAACGGCGGCCGCGGTCCGGTACGTCGAGCTGAGAAACTCGGCTAAGTCGGGCGAATAATAGTTGGCGGCGCCGGGGGCGCTGAAGGCCAGAAGGCCGCCCGGCGTAATAAGGCGCCTTACGTCTTCGAAGAACTCTACCGTGAAATAACGGTTGACCTGCGCCGAGACGGGCGTCGGCATCGCCACGACGACGACGTCGACCCGTAAACCCTCGGCGGCGGCGCGGCGCACCCAAAGGCGGCCGTCCGCGGCCACGTAGCGCGCGCGGGCGAGCCCCGGTATGCGCGGGCGGAACGTCTCGGCCGCGGCCTCGACGAGCGCCGCGTCCAACTCGACATATGTAACGTCTCGTACGGAGCGGAATTTCTTAAACTCGTCGAGCGCCCCGTTCAAGCCGCCGCCAACCAGGACCACCCGCGTAGCCCGCGGACGGAGCAACATCGCCGGTTGGACCGTCTCCTCGGCGGCAAGGCGGTCCGGGTACGACGCGACCAACAAGCCGTTCTCGTAAAGGGCGTATTGGTCGGCGCGCGCCGCGGCCACTACCGCGCCGTAGGGCGACGTGCCGTACGCGAGCACCTCCTCGCCGGGGAAAGACCGCTCGAAAAACCAGCGGCGCACCAGCTCGGCGCGAAATGCCGTCACGAAAATTCCCCCGCCGAGTGTCAGCGCCCCCAACGCGACCGCGGCAAACTTACCCCTTCGCCCCCCACCGGCGGCCGCCGCGGCGGCTACCGTCGCGCAAAAGAAGACGAGCGCCCCGGCGGTTAAAGGCGTGACCCAGCGGTAAAGCAGCGTCGTGAAGAGCAAGCCGGCCACGCAGGAGCCGGCCGCCTCGGCAATATAAACCTTCCTCGCGTTGCCCGCGGCGCGGGCCACGAGCGCGAAAGTCGCGCCGCCGAAGAAGGCGGGCGGGCCCGCGGCCGCGAAGGCAAAGGCGAACGCCTTGAGCCAGCTCACGACCTCGCCCGGCAGCGCGCCCAATATGGGCCGGCCGCCCCAAACCAGCCACAGGCCCAACAGGTAAGAAGCGCCGAGCGCGGCGAAGGAAAGTGCCGCCCCCCACCAACCGGCCTTACGTACCCGACTCGCCGCCAGACTGCCGAAGCCCCCCGCGGCGAGCCAGGCGCCGAGGGTTAGGCCGACCGCGATCTCGTTGCCGCCCGAGAGCGATAAGTACTCACGCAAGAGCTCGAGCTGGCTGACGATGGCCGCGGCGCCAAGACAGAACGCGAAAACGACCGTCAACATAAAACCTAAAAAAACAGCGGCGTCCCACGCCGCTCTCGGCCGGGGAGTTCCGTTTAACCCAAACTACGAACGGCGATTTTAAGCCAAGGTATTAGCAAGCTGCGCAACGCCCACAGTGCCGCCAACGCGACCAACGGCGATATGTCTATGCCGCCGAGGTTCAGGCGGAGGCGGTAGTAAATAAAATCGCGCACCGGGTTGAGGACCGGGTCCGTAACCGCGTACAGGAACCTGACGACGGCGTTGCGCGGGTTCGGCCTAAACCAGGATGCGATGGCGCGGACGACGATAACGACCATGTAAATGCTGATCGCCCGCTCGAGGATGACGAGGATTACCAGTAAGCCTTCGCGCATATCCTTACTTAAAAACGGGTCATGTCCCCCAGCCGCTGCAAGCGCTCGTCGACGTCGCGGCGAGTCAGGCCGGCGAGGCCGCTCGTTCCCAAGCCCTCGACGGCGAAAGAGGCCACGGCCGCGCCGTACGCGACGGCCCGGCAAAGGTTGGCCGGCGAGACATCCTCCGACTCCGCGAGGTAGCCCAGGAAGCCGCCGGCAAAGCTGTCGCCCGCGCCCGTCGGGTCCGCCACCTCGCGTACGGGAAAAGCCGGGAGGACGAATTCGAAATCGCGCGCCATCAGGATTGCCCCATGCTCACCTTTCTTAGCGAGTACGTACCGCGGCCCCAGCTCGAGAAGGCGGGCCATGGCGCGGATTAAATTAACCTCTCCGCCGAGCATCTTCGCTTCCGCGTCGTTTACCGTCAAGACGTCGGCGCGTTTAATGACCTCTTCTACGTCGTCGCGTTGGCAGTCGATCCAATAGTTCATCGTATCGACGGCGACGAAGGTGGGTTTACGCAACTGCTCGAGTACTGCCAGCTGCATCAACGGGTCGACGTTGCCGAGCGCGACGAACGGGTGGTCGCGGTACGCTTCCGGGATTACGGGGCTAAAGTCGGCGAAGACGCCCAGCTCAGTGCTCTCGGTTATAGCTACGTTTACGTCGCCTTCGTAGCGGCCGCACCAGCGAAAGGTCCGTCCCGACCGGCGCTCGAGGCCCGCGCAATCCACGCCGCGGTCGAAAAACATCTGTGCCGCCTCCTCGGGGAAATCGTCGCCCACGACCGCGACGACGGCGACGGGGGCAAACAACGACGCCGCCAACGAAAAATAGGTCACGGAGCCGCCGAGCTCTTCCTCGACACGGCCGCCCGGCGCTTCGATCGTATCCAGCGCTACGGACCCTACGGCGAGTATGTTCATAACGCCCGCGGGAGGCGATAACACTTTGACTTTAAGCTTATTTCAACTATAATGCTACCATACGGATTTTCGGGTGTCAACGACCGGCGGAAAGAACGACGTGGAAGCCGATAAGATATTCAAAGCCAGAGCGATTATAACGGCACCGGGCGGGGCCGACGCGGAATTTCTGGCGGTGAGGCGGGGGCGCGTCGTGGCCACGGGCAACCAAGCGGGAGGCGCCGCTTTCGAGCGGGCGGGGGTGCCGGTTGTCGACTTCGGCGACGCCGCGGTGTTGCCCGGGTTGTGGGACGCCCACGTCCACTTGCTGTTGACCGGCCTGGCCCTGCGGCAAACGGACCTGAGCGGCGCGCGCAGCCTGACCGACGTTTTCGAGATCGTCCGCGAGGCCGCCGGGGGCGCCGATGAAATCGCGATTTGCGGCGGCCTGGACGAAACGCGCCTCGCCGAGGGGCGGCTCCCCACGGGTGCGGAACTCGACGCCGCTTCGCCGCAAAAGCCGGTAGTCGTCGTGCGGGTGGATTCTCACTCGCTGGTAATCAACGAAGCGGCGCGCCGCCATCTAAAGGTAGAAGCGTCGTGGCCGGGGGTAGAGCTGGATGCGGACGGCCGACCGACGGGCGTATTACGCGGGCGCGCGAACGAAATGGCGCGGACGAAAATCTACAACCGCGTCGACGCGGGGACGAAGGCGACAGCTTACGCCGAGGCCGCGGCGCTCGCGGCCTCGCGCGGCGTCGTCGCGCTGTGCGCGCTCGAAGGGGGACGGCTGTTCGGCGAGGACGACGTACCGGTCCTGCTCGCGTGCCGCGACCGACTCCCGCTCGAGACTTTCGTCTTCCCGCAAATACCCTCGGCGACGGCCGCGCGGGAACTGGGCCTGCCCCGCCTCGGCGGCTGCATCCTGGTCGACGGGTCGTTGGGCTCGTGGACCGCGGCGCTAACCGAACCCTATGCCGACCGCCCGACGACGCGCGGCGAGTTATACTTCGCGGCCGACGACCTCAACGCGGTCGTCCTGGCGGCCCACGCTACCGGCCTGCAGGTCGCACTCCACGCCATAGGCGACCGGGCCGTAACGCAGGTCCTCGACGCCTACGAAATCGCGGCGCAAGAACACCCGCGGGCCGATTGCCGCCATCGCGTCGAACACGCCGAGCTCGCCGCAGACCGCGACCTGGAGCGCGCGGCCAAACTCGGCGTTACGTTCTCGATGCAACCGGCGTTCGAATGGTATTGGGGCGGCCCGGGCAAGATGTACGAGTCCCGGTTGGGAAAACGGTCCCGCCGAACGAACAGATTGCGGTCGGCGCTCAAGGCGGGCGTAGCCCTCGCGGGCGGTTCCGACGCCAACATAACCCCCTTAAACCCGCTATTGGGCATCGCCGCCGCGATGGCCCATCCCAACGAAGGCGAGCGCCTGTCGTTCGCCGAGGCCTTGGCGATGTTTACCACCGGCGCCGCCGCGGCCGCGTTCGCCGAGGACGATTGGGGTACGCTCGAGCCGGGCAAACGGGCGTCGTTCGCCGTGCTCCCGCGGGACCCCCGGTCGTTGAGCCCCGAAGAAATCGCGGCTACGGAAGTCGTCGCGACCGTAGTACGAGGAGAGTTTACTTACCGAAGGGGAGGCGAAGCGGCCGGCGGTCAAGAGCCGCGCGCGGCCTCGTAGACCGCCTCGGTCCTGCGCGCGACCTCTTCCCAGGAATACAAATCGGCGACGCGGCGTTCGGCCGCGGCGCCTTTTTCTTTCAACTCCTCCGGGACGCGGATTAACCTCCGCAATTGCTCCCGAAGGGAGGCGACGTCGCCGCTCGGGAAGTAGAAGCCGGCGTCCCCCAGCGCTTCGACGTTGGCTGGGATGTCCGAAGCCAAAACGCCCGCGCCGTGGCTCATCGCCTCGAGCAACGCGATCGAAAGGCCCTCCAACGTCGACGGTTGGACGTAGAGGTACGCGCCGGCGAAGAAGGCCGCGAGCGGCGGGCCGTAGACGTAGCCGACGAAGCGCACCCGTTCGTCCGCGGTCCCCTTCAGTTGCGCGAGGTACTTGCCGTACGGGTCGTCGCCCACGACGACGAGCGGCACGTCGGCCCGGGTATCGCGGTAGGCCTCGAGCAAGAGGTGGATGCCCTTTTCCGGGACGAGCCTGCCGACGGTCAGGATATAACGCCCCGGCTCGAGGCCGTACGTCTTTAAATCTTCGAGGTTCACAGGGCCGGGCGCGCTGACGGCGTTCGGGACGTACGCGGTCCGCCGACGGTAGCGGCGCGCGAAGTAGCGTTCGAGCTCGCGCGAGACGACGATGGTCCGCGAGGCGAGGCGCGCCGCGGCCCGCTCGCCCAGGCGGAGGTACGCCGAGGCCAACGGGCCCCACTTCTCCCGCCGCCAGTCCAAGCCGTGGACGGTAACTACGACGCACTTGCCTAATAACCGCGGGATGAAGGCGAGCGTGGCCGGGCCGAGGGCGTGGTAGTGATAAATGTCGAACGGGCGGGGCGCGGCGTCGAGGGAGGCGAGCAACGTGTGGGTCCACGCGTCGAGGTGCTTGGTGTTCACGCTGGGAAGGCGGCGGAGTTTTAACCCTCCTACCGAACCGTCGGGAGGCGTGTAATATCGTCGGCAATAAACGGTAACGTCGTGGCCGCGCCGCGCCAGGCCGCGGCCGAGCTCCTCGACGTGGCGCTCGACGCCGCCGTGGAGCGCGGGAACGCCCTTGAGCCCTATCATAGCCACTCTCACGCCGCGACCTCGCGGTAGATTTCGAGCAAGCGGCCCATATGCTCTTTGAACGAGAAATCGCGCGCGAGGCGCTCCTGCCCCGCGGCGCCCAGCTTCCTCGCGGCCCGAGCATCCCCCGCCAACCGGGCCAGGACGTCCGCGAGGCCGCGCACGTCGCCCGGCTCGAAAAGCACTCCCTCGACGCCGTCCGCTAACATCTCGGGGACGCCGCCGATGCGGGCCGCCACGACGGGGGCGCCGGCCGCGAAGGCCTCCAATATTACGGCCGGCGTATTCTCGGGCCAGCGCGACGGCACGACGACCGCGCGCGCCGAGGCCATCTGGGCGGTGAGCTTACGCGCGTCAAGGTGCCCCAAAAATTCGACGTTACCGGGGGCGTAATCCGCCGCCAGCCTACGGAGTTCGGCCTCTTCCGGGCCCGCACCGGCCACCTTGAGGCGGACCGGGGGGCCGGCCAGGCCGACGGCCTGGACGAGCACGTCCACGCCTTTCTCGCGCGCGAGGCGGCCGGCGTACAGGAAATAATTTTCCTTACGCGCGATCTCAGCCACCTTGATGTCCACCGCGGGCGGCAGGAGCGTCACTTTCCCGCCGTCGTAACCGGCGGCCCGCACCTTTTCGTCGAGGAAGGCCGAGGGGACGACGACGCGGGCCAGCTTGCGATATACGCCGGTACGCCGGGCCACGAGGTGCGCGACGTAACCTACGGTCGACGCGCCGAGTTTGCCCTTTACGCATCGCCGCGTTACGCACGAAAAGTATTTCCCCTCCGCGCACCGGAAGCAGGGTTCGTCGCAGCTGTAGAAATAGTGGTTTGGGCAGAACAGATTGTAATCGTGCAGCGTCATAACCGCGGGCACGCCGGCTCGAGCTAACGCCGCGACGACGGAAGGCGTAAGGTGATACGCGACGTTGTGGAGGTGGGCGATGTCGGGTTTGACGGCGGCGACAAACTCGCGCACGCGCGCCGCGGCCGCCCGCGACCAAATCGCCGCCAGCGCGGCGCCAACCGGCACGTGGGGCGCGGCGAAGTCGTGGTAAGGCGGGTAGTACTGCCGGTACTCGCCCTCGACGTTTTCGGGATGCGCCGTCCCGAAGAAAAAGACGTCGTGGCGCCGCCTCTTAAGGGCCCGGGCGACGTCGAACATGTAGCGCTCCGCGCCGCCCCGCCGATATAAAAATTTATTTACGTGAACGATACGCACTCAACGCCGGCGCCGCCCGCGCCGGGAACGGAATTCGTAATAGCTCAACACGCCTTGGGCCGCGTCGAGAAAACAAGCCAGAAAACCGGCCCAACCGTCCAGAAAACCGCCCTTGAATAAATAGCGGCGCCAAAACCGGACGGCGGGCCTTATAAAGAAATAATATACGTCCGCGGCGATGCCCGCTCGCTGGCCGCGCCGTTCGAGGTAGTCGGCGCCCGCGGCCACGTAGAGCGGCAACTTCCGAAGGTAATCGGAAACGGTGGGGTAGGTCCGGTGGTAAAGCGGCGCGTCGAGCCTGCCGACGCGGCCGTCCACGCGCAGCCGTTCGTGTACGGAGAGGCAAGGAAAACGCGCGCGGCCCCGCCGGAACAGGCGAAGCTGATAGTCGGGGTACGCGCCGCCGTGTTTGGCGTACTTCCCAAAATAGTTATTTAAACGGGGGAACTCGTAGGCGGCGTAAGGGGCGTCGCCGTCGGCGACCGCGGCCTCCACCGCGGCCGCCAGCTCCGCGGTAACGCTCTCGTCCGGGTCGAGGTAGATTATCCAATCGCCGCGGCACGCGTCGATGGCCTTCGTTTTGTTTACGTTCAAGTTGAAGTCGTTTTCGACGGGGACAACGACCGCGCCCGCCCGCCGGGCAACGGCCGCCGTATCGTCGGTGGACTCGGCGTCGGCGACGACGACCTCTTCCGCGAACGTCAACGTCTCGAGTAGCGCGGCGAGGTCGCCGGCCTCGTTGTGGGCTAGTATCGCGACCGATATGCGTGGGGTTTCGCCTTGCATCGGGTTATGATTTATGTTAACCTAAAAAGTCAAAAAAGGAACACGCTATGGCGTATAGATGCGACATATGCGGCAAAAGGCCGATGTTCGGCCACAACATAAGTCACGCGCACAACGTCACGAAACGCAAGTTTATGCCGAACCTGCACCGCGTCCGCGTGCGAGTCAACGGCCGCGTAAAGCGGATCCGGGTATGCACGCGATGTTTGAAGGCCGGCAAAGTCCGTAAAGTATAAAACGCGCCGGAGCGCAATAAAAGCCCGCGCGCGGGCTTTTTTTATTTTACGGCCCGGCCCGCGCCACGTCAAGCCAATTCTCCGCTTGACATTTAACGCGCCTCCTTTATAATCTCAATATAAGGGCGCCAAAACGGCGGCCTTTTTCCCATCGGCGTATGCACTCAAGCGACGGAAAAACGGGCGACAGGCCCCGGGTCCTGGTGACGGGAGCCGCGGGCTTCATAGGCTCGAGCCTCGTGGACGAGCTTCTCGCCCGGGATTACGAGGTTCTGGGGATTGACAACTTCCTCGGAAACTACCCCCGCGACGTAAAACTATCCTATTTAAATGCGGCTCTCGGCCACGCCGGCTTCACCTTTCGCGAGCTGGACCTCGCCGAGGACGAGCTGGATGGCCTCGTCGCCGGCGTCGACGCGGTATTTCATCTCGCCGCCCGGCCGGGAGTGCGCGAATCCTGGGGCCGACATTACGAGGAATACTTAACGCACAACGTCCTCGCGACGCAGCGGTTGTTGGAAGCGCTTCGCGCGCGGCCCGAGGTTCCGCTCGTCTTCGCCTCCTCGAGCTCGGTTTACGGCGACGCCGCGCGGCTCCCGGTGAGCGAGGACGCGACGCCGGCGCCGGTTTCGCCGTACGGCGCGACGAAGCTCGCCGCGGAGGACCTGGTCCACTTATACGTCGGAAGCTACGGCCTTAAGGCCACGATATTGCGCTACTTCACGGCGTACGGGCCCCGGCAACGACCCGATATGGCCATCTACAAGTTCATCCGGGCGATCCTCGCGGGCGAGGCCATCGCGCTGTACGGCGGCGGGGAGGAACGGCGCGACTTCACGTACGTGGGCGACGCGGTGAAGGCCACGGCAGACGTGCTGGCGCGGGGTGTTACGTCGGGGACGTACAACGTCGCCTCGGGGAAGACGGCCTCGCTGAATGAGCTGGCTGCGGCGCTCGAAAAAGTCCTGGGGAAAAAGGCGAAAGTCGCGCGCGAGCCGCACCAACGCGGCGACGTACGCGCGACGCACGCCGACATCTCCGCGCTCCGGAGGGCCATAGCGTACGAGCCGGCCACGCCGCTCGAGGAAGGGCTCGCGGCGCAGGCGGCTTGGATGGTGGACCAGCTTTCGGCGAGCGCGGCCGGGGACCGGCCGACGGTTCGACGGCGCGCGGTGTACGCCGCCAAGTTGTCCGCGGTAATAGTTAACTACAACGCCGGCCACGTCGTACACAAATGCATCGAATCCTGTTGGAAAAACCCGCCCGCCGACGGCGAAATGGAGATAATCGTGGTGGACAACGCCTCGGCCGACGGCTCGGCGCAATCGCTCGCCCTCCGGGACGATATCATCTTGATACGTAACCGCGAGAACCTGGGCTACGCCGCGGCCAATAACCAAGGGCTCGCCTGCGCCCGGGGAGAATACTTCATATTGCTCAACCCGGACGTAGAGGTAGGCCCCGGCGTCTTCGACGGGTTGATAAATTTCCTGGACGAAAATCCGGAGGCGGGCATCGTAGGTCCGGCGCTCGTAGAGCCCACGGGCCGCCTCCAGGAATCGTACCGCCGCTTCCCCAACCTGCTACATTTACTCGGGAGTCGGCGCTCGCCCATCTACCGCCTTTGGCCCCGCAATCCCATCTCACGCCAGGGCTTCTACCGGGACCTCGAGCTCGCCGGCCCCGTAAAGGTAGACTTCATCGCGGGCGCGGCGATGATGTTCAAACGAGAACTCGTCGAATTGATAGGGCCGATGGACGCCAAGTATTTCATGTACGTCGAGGACGCCGACTTCAGCCGACGCGCGCGCGACGCCGGCTATTACACCTATCTGCTGCCCAACTTCACCGTGCTCCACCACCGGGGCGAATCCGCGGCGCTGCACCCCTACCGCACAGTATTCATCCACCATATCTCGATGATGCGCTACTTGAGAATACATCAGCCGTTGCAGTTCGCCTTATATCTGCTGCTGTTGCCGGCGGTGGGCGTACACATCCTGTTCGAGCTGGCGTACGCGTGGCGCGCGGCGCGCCGCCGGAAGAAGTCGCTCGCCACGGCGCGAATTGACGCGGGCGAAGGGCCGGCGGAAAAGCTCGAGGAGATATCACGCGCGGCTTAGCGAGCCGCGGTGAAAATATGAGAGCCGGGAGGGGAACCGAGGTGCGCAGGCTTTTCAGACCCTTTTTCGCCATTGCCGTCGCGACGGCGACGTACGCCTCCTCGAGCGGCGCCGCCTACTTGCTCGTACCGATGGACGACGCGCAGGCGGACCACCTGCGCGCGTACGGCGTCTGCTACGCGGCCCTGCTCGAGGGAGCGCGCGCGGAATGGCTCCTCAACTACCGCGGCGGGTCCTTTCTTATTGCGGACTTCGAGGGCCTGCCGGAAATGTGCCGGGAGCGGGGCGTCACCGCGGAATACGTCGCCGACCCGGGCCCGATTCACGCCGTAATCGAAGCCAACAACATGGAGGCGGTGCCGCTCACCAAGGCTCCGCGCGTCGCGCTGTACGCGCCGCCCAACGAAGACATGTGGGACGACGCGGTGATGCTCGCGCTCGACTACGCCGAAATCCCGTACGACGTGATTTGGAACGACGCGGTCCTGACGGGGGGCCTATACCAATACGACTGGCTCCACCTGCACCACGAGGACTTCACGGGGCAATTCGGGAAATTCTACGGCTCGTTCGCCGGGACGCCGTGGTACGAGATGATAGTAGCCCAGTACGAGGCGGAGGCTAAAGCGGCGGGTTACGCCTCGGTCGCCGCTTACATGGGCGCCGCGGCGGAGGCGATCGAGCAATACGTCGCGGCCGGCGGCTTCCTCTTCGCGATGTGCGCGGCCGCCGACACGCTCGACATCGCGCTGGCGGCGCGCGGCCTGGACGTCGTCGCCGAAGTCTTCGACGGGACCCCGGTGGACCCGACGGCGAGCGAACGCCTCGACTACTCGCGGACGCTGGCCTTCACGGATTTCGAATTAATACCCAACCCCTACATATACGAATACTCCGACATCGACACGCCGCGTTCGAACTCGCCCGCGGTGGACCCGACGAACAAGGGCTCTTTCACGCTTTTCGAGTTCAGCGCCAAAGCCGACACCGTGCCCACCATCCTCACCCAAAACCACCGCAACCGGATAACGGAGTTCATGGGTCAAACCACGGCCTTCACCCGTAAAACGCTGAAGAAGCGGCTCGTCGTCCTCGCGACGGTGGACGGGTACGAGGAGGCGAAGTACGTCTACGGGAATCACGGCGAGGGTTTCTTCTCCTTCCTCGCGGGCCACGACCCGGAGGACTTCCAGCACTTCGTCGGCGAGCTGCCCACGGACCTCCGCTTCCATAAGAACTCGCCCGGCTACCGCCTTATCCTAAACAACATCCTCTTCCCGGCGGCGCGGCGCGAGGAATTGAAAACGTAACCCCACACAGGACGCACAGGTTTACCTCGGGCTTCGTGGCCCGCGGGCCTCGCGCCCTCACGACGGCGCGGCGTCAATAACCGAACAGCCTCGTCCGCTGTGCCGCCCACTCCCGCCGCAGCTTCACGTTCAGAATTAAACCGACCGCGATAAACGACGATATCGTCGCCGAGCCGCCGTACGATACGAGGGGGAGCGGGAGGCCGGTGACCGGTACGAGGCCCACCGCCATCGCCGCGTTCACTACGAACTGCGTGAAGAAGAGCGCGCCGAGGCCGAACGCGAGCACGCCTCCCCGCCGGTCGCCGGCGCGATAAGCGATCAGGAACGAGCGGAAAACGACGACCGCGAACAATATCACTACGAGCAGGCATCCCGCGAAGCCGAACTCCTCGCCCCACGCCGACAACACGAAGTCCGTGTGGCCCGCGGGAACGAACTCCAGGTGGACCTGGCTCCCGTTTAAAAAACCTTTGCCGAAAAGCCGGCCCGAGCCGAGCGCGATCTTGGCCTGAATTATGGAGTAGCCGGCGCCGTGGGGGTCCGCGGTGGGCGATAGGAACGCCAGTATGCGGGCCTTTTGGTAACCTTTGAGCAACCCCCAAATTAAGGGGGTCGCGGCCCCGGCGAAGACGTTGACGCCGAAGAAGAACGCGCGCTCCCACCACGCCGCTCGCGCGATCAACGCGATTATAACCACCGCGCCGAGGAAGATGAGGAAAGCGGTAAGCTGAAACGAAACGGCCAACGCCACGAGCGGCGATAACAACAACAACAAGTAAGGAAGCGGCGCCCCCGCCCAGAAAAGGCACGCGAAGAGGAGCGGCACGAACACCGCGGCCGTCCCCAAGTCCGGCTCGAGCGCGATGAGCACGGCGGGAACCGCGGCCACTACAATCGGCAGGACGAAATGGGAGATACGCTCGAGCCGTCGGAAGACGTCGAGGACCAGCGCGAGCGTCAGGACCGTCGCGACCTTCGCGAGCTCGGAGGGTTGAAACCTGAAGAGCCCAAGGGAAAGCCACCGGCGGGGCGTGCCGCCGTGCGACGCGGCTTCCGCGGCCAGGAGGGCTAAAGCCACTACTACCAGTAAATATATAACCCACGAGAATTTAACCGTCGTCCGGTAAGGGACCGCGGCCGCGAGGGCGCACGCCCCCCACCCCAGCGCCACCCACAAAAGTTGTTTCCAAAAAACGCCGCCCCCGGCCGCCGCGGAATAGACCGCGACCAGCCCCACGACGCTCAACAGGAAAGCCGCGACCAATAAAGGAAGGTCGACGCGCCGCCCTATCCCGCGTAAAGCCGCCATTAACGGGACGCCACCGCCACGAACGCATTCTTCGCCATATCGACGGGAGTCACGTCGGCGGGAGGCGCCGGCCACGCCCCTTCGCCGATAATATTCTCCCGGCAATAGCCGACTACCTTTTTAGCCCATTTTATGTAAGATTCGCCGTAGCCGCCGTTCTCTATGAGGATGCACACCGCGACCCTGGGCCGGTAGGCCGGCGCGAAGCCGGTAAACCAGGCGTGGGTATCGCCGAAGGGATTCTCCGCGGACCCGGTTTTTCCGGCCAAGTAATGGGCGTTTACGCCGAAACGGTTAACTACGCCGATAAGGCCGCGCATAATGGCTTCCCGCGACGCGGGTTTGAAATCGACCACGCCGCGGATATGAGGAGGGGAAGTCGCGCGCACGACGCCGTCGCAATCCACGACCCGGCTCACGAGCCGCGGTCGGTAGATACGGCCGCCGTTCGCGAACGCACCGAAAGCCACCAACTCCTGGATCGGCGTAAGGAGAACCTGGCCCTGGCCGATGGCGTTGTTGATGACCTCGCCGCGGGGCCACTTCTCGCCCCACTTGCGCTCGAGGAGCTCGCGGCTCGGTATAAGGCCGGGATTCTCGTGGGGGAGGGGGATGCCCGTAGGCGAGCCGTAACCGTACGCGCGCGCGTACTTGCTCAGGTTGTCGATGCCTGCGCGCAGGCCGACCTGGTAGAAGAAGACGTTGCAAGAATTCCTCAGGCCGCCGGCGACGTCGAGCGGCCCGTGGCCGGAACGATTCCAACAGTGGAACACCCAGCGGCCGTAACGGAACGCGCCCGAGCAGGGTCGGGGCATATCCTCCTCCGGCTCAACCAACCCCTCTTCCAACCCCGCGGTAGCGGTAATCAATTTGAAAGTGGACCCCGCGGGATAGGAACACTGGATGGCGCGGTTGAGCAGGGGGTGGTCGGGCGCGTCGGCGTACGCGGCCCACTTGGCCGCGGAAATGCGGCCCGCGAAGTCGTTGGGGTCGAACGTGGGCGAGGAGGCGAGGGCCCAGACGTCGCCGTTCGTAACGTCCATTACGATTACGGCGCCCCGACGCCCAACCAGAATACCCTCGACCAAACGCTGGAGGCCCACGTCCAGCGTGAGGTGCAGGTCGTAGCCGGCGCACGGGGGCGTGACCTCCTCGGCGTATTTCAGGCCGAGCTTCTTCTCGAGCGCGTTAACCTCGACGGTCTCGAAGCCGTCGCGGCCGCGTAAGTACTCCTCGAAGGCGTATTCCAAACCCGCGCACCCCACCGTATCGCCCAATTTGTAACCGCGGGCCCTCAGCGCCGCGAGGCGCTCGGGCCCTATCTCGCCCACATAGCCCAAGAGGTGGCCCGCCAAGGGGCCTTGCGGATAGCAACGCACCGGCCTCGAGACGACCGTCATCTCCGGGTAACGCGCCCGCACCTCCTCGAAAGCGAAAATTTCCTCGGCCGAAAGGCCGACGGCGACCTCCGCCGGCTCGTACGGGAACTCGCGGTTCCTCTCGATGGTGGCCGCGAGCGCTTCGGGGGTAGTTCGCAGGTAGGCGGCGGACCGCTCGAGCGCGGCCGCGGGCACGGCCTCAGCCGTCGGCAGCATCCAGAGTATCGCGTACGAGGGTTTGCTGCGTGCGAGAACGCAACCGTTGCGGTCGTATATCCTGCCCCGGGGCGCGCGCACGGGGATGCGGCGCAGCCGGTTCTGCTGGCTGAGGGCATAGAAGTCGTCGCCGGAGGCGAGTTGAAGGTCGGCGAGGCGGAACGTGAGGGTCCCGAAAATCGCGACGGCGAAAAACGCCACTACAATAAACCGCGCCTTAGATGCCATCGCCCGTAGCCCCCGCGCCGGCCCGCTCGATCGCCGCCGCGGCCATCAGGCGGCCGGCCGCCTTGCCGTTCCGCCGCGCGGAAATAAAAAGCTCGGCCTCACAAGAAGTGCACGTCGCGACGCGATAAATATTTTCGGGGAGGACGCCCGCCTCTTGCGCCGCGAGCTCGTTCGCCCGGTAAAGGTCGAGGCGGCGAACGCCCCCCTCGTCGACTAAGACCTGGCCCGCTCTCTTAGCGAAGGCGGCCTCCGCCGCCCGGGCGACGTAGTCGCCAACGTCGTAACAACAAGGGCCGATGCCGGGCCCGAGGAAGACGGCGACCTCCTCCGGGCGGACCTGCCAATAATCGTCGAGGCGGGACACTCCCCGGGCGGCGATTTTTCCGAGGGCCCCCCGCCACCCGGCGTGCAAGAGCGCGAGCGCGCCCGCGCGCGCCGCCCACAATACGATGGGAACGCAGTCCGCGGTGAACACGGCGAGCGGCGCGTCGACGAGGTCCGTCGCGAGGCCGTCGCACGCGCCGAGCCACCGCCGCTCCGCGACGACGACGCGGCATATCTCGGTCCCGTGCACCTGGCGACAGCTCGAGAGGCGGCCGTACGGGAAGCCGACCGTCGCGCACAGCCGGGCGACGTACTCCTCGTTTATGCGGCCGTCGTCGTCCAGAACCGGGCCCTCGAAGCCGGCCGCGGGGCCTTCCTCAAGCGTCTTTCTGGTCGTGAAGGCCGCGGCTAAGCCGTCGAAGGCCGCTACCTTGTCGAGCCACAGCGCACCTCCCGGCCCGAGCAGCTCAGCCGGGGCGTATTCGTTTTCGGCGTTCACGTAAATTTCCTCAAAATCGGCGACGTTCGCGACTTTATCATTTTAACATAAATTCCCGGCTAAAATTAACCGAGCGAAAAGCTTGCCTCGGCGCGAACATTGACAAGCCTATTTTAAATAAAAAACGCCCCTCGCGCGGGGGGCGTAATCGTATGGTAACGGCGGGCCACTATCTATAGAGCGCCCTGACGCGGCCGAGGCTCGTGGGCTCGAGGCCGGCCATCGTACCGACGTGGAGGCGGATGTACTGCCCTTCGTCGTACACAGTTCCTACCGCGGCTTTGTCATTATACGCGTATACGCGGCCGGCTGTCATGTTAGAACGCCAGCAGTAGATGTCGTTGCCGCTGTCCCCCCGCCACCGTATCTCCATCAGCAAGTTGTCGCGGTTGTTGTAGTTGAACTTGCGCGGCGGTGATGCCGACATTAATCCATTCCTTACCGCTAAGCACAAGGCTCAACTTATCCAAGACGAGGACCGGCTTATTGCCGGCGTAGTTGTTGTCGAAGGTGGCCTCGAGTTTGGTCTTCGTCGTGTGGCACAACGAGACGCGAACATTATTGAACGCGCCGGTGCCGCTACCAGAATGATAAGCGAACTCTACTTCGTTTATGTACCCCGGGACGTTAATTTCGCTTTTTAGCCAAAGGCATTGGAACCTCATAGCGACACCAGCGCCCCTCCAAGGTACCCGATTGCCGTTAACTCGCGTGCCAATTGTTACTACTTTACCAGAGCCGCTAGCCCCGGGGGCCGCCAAAATCGCGCCTACCACAAGTAGAACCGGTATATTCAAGTACCTCCTCATCGCTAATCCTCCTTATTTTTAAAAGTACCCCTTAATATCTCAACCTTATTCTATAACATCGCAATCGGATATTGCAATAAGAATCTTCTGTCAAAACCCTATTAATTTGGTAATATTTAATATATTCAAAACGAATATTAAATTATCTAGTGACCTATTTCAACCGTAAAAGAGTCCAAGTTACCGGTTAATTAATTAAAGGTCGGAAAGTCGTAATAAACGAAAAAAAACTTGACTTAAAAGGCCGCCATAGTAATATTAACTGGTAAAATCCTCGGCAGAAAAAGTAGACCGGGAGGTACGAAAATGGGCAGGACGATTTTTACTACTTTATTCGCCGTCATCGCCCTAGCCGCGGCGGCGTCGGCGCTGGACGTGGGCGTGGGCGCCTTCTATGCGCCGGGAAGGGTTTTCGGCGGAGCGGCCGAAATCAAGGAGCTCAACCCGGGCGGTTTCAAAGGCCGGGTCTCGCTGGGCGTTTACGACAATATCGACTTAGCTTTCGGCTTAGGCTATAACGACTTCGCCTACCGCGAAGACGCCATTACCATACCCGAGGTGGACCCAGTGCTTTCCATACCTATGTTCGTAACGACGCTTGGCGCTTATTACACCCTACCCGTCAGGCCGCTTCGGCCTTACGTCGGCGGCGGCGCAGCCATCGCCCGCGAATCGGCGGAGGGCTATAGCCATAGCACGACCGATTGGTACGGCGGCCTCTACGTCGAGGGGGGCGCCCGTTACTTCCTCATTAACAGATTGGCGGTGGAGGCCGGGCCACGCTACACGCTCCTCTTCGACAAGCCGGTCGTTTACTACGACGGCTGGGACGTTCACGATTTCGTGAGGTCCGAGGACCGGAGCCAGCTAATAGAACTCCTCGTAGGTATTAACTATTACTTCTAAGACGTAATCTTCACGCCGGAATAAAAACGGCCCGCGAGGGCCGCTTTTCGTCGCCGAAGCCGCGCTCAGAGTCGGCACTAAGCGGCGCAGAAACGCGGCGTCGACGTTGCAAGCGGCGCGCGTCGGTATTCTTTATTTATTAAAAAAAGTGTAAAAATCCTTGACAAAGGCCCAGGACCTATCTATACTTTAAAAAAGAATAGGGCCCATAGCTCAGTGGCTAGAGCCACCGGCTCATAACCGGTCGGTCCCAGGTTCGAATCCTGGTGGGCCCATAGCGTTAACTTAAGCCCGAGCGGGCGTTCGCGCGAGGTGACGATGCGCTCGGTATTAAGTATTTTTGTCTTTTTCGGCGCGGGCCTTCCGGCCCTTGGGCAAGAGCCCCCTCCCGCGCCGGCGACCACCCCGGCGCCCGTACTCGCGCCCAGCGTCAAAGACTACCCGGCCTTCGACGGCGGCACGCGCGTCGAGTTCTACGCGGAACAGAACGTCTACCGCGCCTACCTGGCCAACCCGGCGGACTTCACCCTCCTCGAGGAGACCTTCGTCGCGGGGGACTTCGGCGGCGACCTGAGCTTCGGCGGCTTCGCCTACTCGCGGAACCGCGGGAAGGCAGAGCCCGGGCCGACGGAGCCTGAGGATAAGGCCGGCCTCGACGTCTCCTATACCGCGGGCCTGGGGGGTCGGGCATTCGGCGCCTACCGCCGGGACTTCCTCGTCGTGGGGGGCGCGTTCGACTTCAACCGCGGCGCCGCGTCTTTCGGCTACAACGGCGAGGCGATAACGGTGGACCCCTTCTTCACGCTCGACGAGGGCTACAACGACGCGGACCTGGTGAGCCAAAAATACAGCATCACCGCGGTCGGGGCGGCCGCGCTCGAGCCCCACGCCGTCGGCCTCTCGTTCTCGCTCACGCCGGAGCGCATCGAGGGCGACTACGACTTCGAATATCTGCCGCCCGAGGACGAAGAGGGTGATCACCGCGTCGAAAGGCTGTGGGGCCGGCGCGAAGTCAAAGATTATTACGTCAAGGGCGGGTACTCGCTTAGGCCGGGGGAAGATTTCGACGTGGGCGGCGCCATCGGCCTGCGGATACTGCGAAGCAACCTGAACTGGCGCGACGAAAGCGCGGAGGAAGTGCCCGCGGTCATCACGAAGGAAGGGGAAACCGGGACTTTGAAAATGAAAGGGCGCGCCGTCACCCTGGGCGGCAGTGGCCGCTATAAATTACTGGAGAACCTGCGCGCGGGCGGCGCGCTCGCGATGGAGTTCATCCGCGGGATTACGCTGGATTGGAAGGGCGAGACCTGGGACCTCGCGGGCCCGTTCGGCGAGCGGGAAATCGAGGACTACCGGCTCGCGAAGGGGAGCGAAAGCCACTACGCGTTCGGCGGCGGCCTGGCCTTTTATCCCGACGAGAAGACGACGTTGACGTTCGACTACGGTTACGACCGGTTGAGCGTATCGGCCAAGGTGTACGACGAAAAGCGTTCGTTGGTGGACGAGCTCGAGTTCAGTTGCTATCACACGTTCACGCGCTTCGGCGTCGAACGTTGGATTATCGACGAACTGGCGGCCAAAGTGGGCTGGGAGCAGGACCTGTTCAGCTACCCGCGCAACGTCTTCTTCGGCGGCCTCGCCTACAAGTTCGACGGCGATTGGTTCATCAACTACGATTATAGAGGAGGTCAATTAACGGTCAACAACCTATCGCTGTTCGTGCCCTTCGACGACGTGGTCAAACCGGCGAGCCACCGATTCACGGTGGTCCGGTACTTTTAGGGCGCGAGGGGGCCTTGGGCGACAAAGGAGCAATCATGAGGAAGACGGCGATAATGACGGTAATCGTGGCCGCGGGCATGACGGGCTGCGGCTCGGACGATGGTCCGGTTGGGCCGGCGGACGTCCGATATTGGGACATCGCGTGGTCGTCACCGGACACGATCTTAACCGATATCGAAATGCTGGGCGAGAAATCGGGTTGGGCGTGCGGCTACCGCTACAATGAAACGACGGCAACGTACGACGGCCTGATCTACCGTTACGCCGGCGATACCTGGGACGTGGCCCTCTTCATGCCGGCGGAAATGGGCGCCAAGCTGATGGCGATCGACTTCTTGGCGGAAAACGACGGCTGGGCGGTGGGGAACCGCGCAAGCGAAGGCATCGAAACGCCGGTCGTGCTTCGCTACGACGGGGAGACGTGGAACGAGGTCTTCGCGGAAGGCTTGACCAGCGGCCCCCTGAAGCTTTTGGCCGCGGTGGGAGAGAACGACGTCTGGGTATCGGACGGCTTCGACTCGTTCCACTTCGACGGCGTCTGGTGGACCTGGTTTCCGCTGGCCCCGGGGACGGCCGTCGATGACTGGGTCTTCCCGAACGAAAAAGTCGGTTGGGCCGTCAGTTACCGAAGCGGTTACTGCTACCGGTGGGACGGCGAGTTCGGCTTCTGGTTGTTGGAACCGTACCCGCTCTACGACGCGAGGACGTTCTATTTCCGAGGCGACGGCTCGGGCGTCTACGCCGACTACGCGAGCACGCCGCCCGTAGCGGAACGTGCGAACATCTATTGGCGCGAAGCGGGCGAAATACCTTCCTACCGGAGAATATACGCCACGGGCGTGCCCCGCCGGCTGACGGCGTGCGACTATCTCCCCCCCGACTACTTCTTCGTGGCCGGGCCGAATACGGCCTTCGAGGTCGTCGAGGCCAGAGCAGACCCGCTCGGCTACTTACCTCCGAGCGGCCTGGGCACGGTCCGGGCCATCAGCATCGCCGCCCGGGGGGACATCTGGGGCATCATGGGGCAGAGCTTGAACGAAGGCCCCTCGTTCATCGTACACAAGGAAGGGTAACCCGGCCTCTCGAGCGAATAAAGGCCGACGCTTGGGGCGTCGGCTTTTTTACGAAAAAGCGTCGCCTCAGAATAGCCAAAGGTCACTCGCGCGCCGCTAAGCGGTCGTAGACGGCGCGCGCGTCGGCCTCGTCGCGGGCGCCGTACAGGAGAGCGCGGCCGTCGCCGAACATCACCGCCGTTACGTCGCCCACGGCAATTAATAAAAGGCCGTGGGATTTTTTCACCAGGAAACGGCGGGCGAGGCGGCCGGCCATTTCGTCCAGGTTCGGCCTTACGCCCCCTCCCGGGAATATCTCGAAGGCCCGTCCGCCGCAACAACGTCCTACGTAAACGGGGGCCCTCCCCTCGAGAAAAACAAACTCTCGCCGACCACAGGCCGGACAGTCCTCGAGCCGCTTCACGCCAATTGTAACAACGGGTCCGGGGTCCTCGAGCCGGCTCAGCCGGCCGGCCACGGCGTCGCCCTCGCCCCTCAATAAGGCGAAGGTTAAACCGGCGCCGAGCGCCGCGGTCGCGGCCACGACCGCGGGCGATACCCCCACGCGGGCGCAGGAGCCGGCGTCGTCCACGTCGGCGAGCGAGGGCAGCAAACAACGGAGGCAAGGCCCCACGCCCGGGACGACGGCCATCGCCGCGCCGCGTCCCCCCTCGGCGCCCTGGTAGACCAAAGGCCGGCCGACCTTGACGGCGACGTCGTTGAGCAAGAAGCGGAGGCGGAAATTATCCGAACAATCGACGAGCACGTCCAAGCCGGCGGCCAGCTCGGATATGTTGTCCGCGTTCGCGAAAGCGACCACGGCCTCGGCGTTCACGTCGCCGTTGATCTCGGCCAAGCGGCGCGCCGCGGCCTCCGCCTTGGGTACGGGTTCCGCGGCGTCTCGCTCGTCGAACAGTTGGGTCCGGTGCAGGTCCAACGCGTCGACGATGTCGCGGTCTACGAGGCGTAGGTAGCCTACGCCGGCGCGCGCGAGTATTTGCGCGTGGGCGGCGCCCGTCCCGCCGACGCCGAATATGCCCACCCGGCCCGCGCGTACGCGCGCCTGCGCCCGTTCACCCCACAGGATCTCCTGGTAGCGGTACTTCTCCGTCGGGCGCGTCATCCTCAGCGCGTGCCCCCAATAAGGTGGCGCAAGAACCGGCGGCCCGAACGCCAGGTCCGTCTCAACTCCGCGGGCCTCGTGAAGACCTGCGCGAATTTACGGGCGAGGTAACCCAAAGAGAGGTAGAACTCGCGACGCGCGCGGTCGCAAAACGCCACGAGCTCCGACGCCCGTAGCTCGGGGCGGTCGATCACGCAGTTGTGTTGGCCCTCCGGCGTCAACCAGTCGGCGAAAGAACCGGCCCGGAGGAAACCCCGCTCCTCGGCCCAGCGGTAAAGCGCGGTCCCGGGGTAAGCCATCACCGGGAAGAACTGGGCGGTATCGGGCCGCAGCTCCTTGGCGAACGCCAGCGTCTCCTCCATCGTCTGCCGCGTCTCCCCCGGGTTCCCGACCATGAAACAGCCGTGAATCATAACCCCCGCCTTCGCCGCGTCCGCGAAGAACCGTTCGATGCGCGCGCGGTCGATCCTTTTGTTCATGCCGCGGAGCAACTCGTCGCTGCCGCTCTCGACGCCTACGCACAACAGCCGGCATCCGGCGCGCCTCATCAGCTTGAGCGTCTCGAGGTCGAGGTCGCAGCGGGCGTTCGCGCTCCACTTAAGGCCGAGGTCCGCCTCCGCTATCGCCGCGCAGAGCCGCTTCGTACGTTCGGGCTCGACGGAAAAGGTATCGTCCTCGAACATAACCTCCCGCACGTCGGGCCAGGTTTTATTGATAAATTTCAACTCTTCCACAACCGCGGATATGGCCCGCGGCCTATACGCATGGCCGGAGAAGGTCTGGGGGTAAACGCAATAAATGCAGTAATTGGGGCAACCGCGCGCGGAAAGTATCGTCACGATAGGATAGAGGCTGTGGGCATAAAAATAATTGTGGACGTCGAGGAAGCGGGCGTAAGTTTCGGAAACGAAAGGCCACCGGTCCGGGTCGTCGGCTTCGCGGTCGGGGCCGGCCGCGACGCCGCCGTCAAACCGCCACGTAACGCCGGGAGCGGCACCCGGGTTAGCGCCCCCGGCCAACGCCTCCGCGAGCTCGAGCACGGCCCCCTCGTACTCGCCGCGAACCACGCCGTCGAGCCAGGGGTACTCAGCCAGCGTCCGCTCGGGGAGCGCGGAGACGTGCGGGCCGACGAGCACGGCCTTAAGGCCCGGGCAGTTCTGTTTAAGCAGCCGGGCGACGCGGGAGTCGTTCGCGATGCTGGGCGTGCTTGCGGCTATGACCGCGAGTTCGAACTCCCCCGCGGCCGCGGCCTCGACGACGCGCTCCAGCCGCCACCGGCCCTCGGCGGGAGCGTCGACCAACGTCACGTCATGGCCCGCTTGAATTGCCGCGCCCGCGGCGTAGGAAAGCCACATCGGATAATAGATCGTCCCGCTCTTGGTTACCGCCGGGCTTCGCTGTTCGCGGGAGAATTTGGGGAGGAAGGGGGGATTTAGGAAAAGTATTTTCACCGCGTTGACGCGCGCGGGGCGCTAGTCGGGTACGACGGAAAAAATAAACCGGCCGCAAGATTCGCACCTATAGAGCTTCGCACCGGAGCGCAAATCGGCCACGACCTTTGCCGGTATGTTTACGTAACAACCCTGGCATACGCCGTCGGCGACCACGGCGAAAGCGCCGCCCTGGTAACGCTCGAACAAGCGTACATAACCCGCGCGGACCGGCTGCGACAGCGTCGGTATTAGGCGCTCGCGTTTCTCCTCCACCTCGACCAGCTGTACCTCGACGTCCCTCAAGCGCGCCCTCGCCTCCTCGTTGGCGCGCGTAACCTCGGCCCTAAGTTCCTCGAGCCCTCGGCGGCGCTCGTCGATACTTCGCCGCGTGGTCTCGATGCCCTCCAGAAGCTCGAGCAGTTTGTCTTCCGTGTCCGAAATTTGCTCCCTCGTCACCTTGATCTCGCTTTGGAGGCTCTGGTATTCCTTATTCGTCTTGACGGACTCGAGCTGGGCGCGGTATTTCGCCAACAGCTGCGTCTTATCGTCGACCGATGCCTCGAGGCGGCGTCTTTCCCGTTGCTTCTCCTCTAATACTCTTTGTAACTGATCCAATTCCTCTTGCCGGGCGTCGAGTTCGTTCTCCCGCTTCTCCAGCTCGGCCGGCAAGGCCGCGGCGAGAGCGTCCAGCTCTCTCTTGCGCGCGTCGAGCTCCGACAGGGCGATTAAACACTCAAGGCCTTCTAATTCATCCATAACCTCTCACACTCAGCCGAGAAGGTGGCGCAGCCTGAGTACGAGCTTGGGGTTCTTCCAAAGAGCCTTCAAAAACGTCGCGAATATCTCCGACGACTTTATCTTGCTGACGTCCAACTTATCGCGCAATATCGCGACCGTGTCGTCTATTTCGCCGTCTTCCATCGCGAGGATAACACGTCGGACCTTATAATGCTGTTTGTAGCGGCGGCCGTACGTTTCCATCCACTCCTCCTGGTAGGCGCGGAGTTCCCCAGCCAGGTCGCCGCTCGCCAACCCCCGCCGTATGGCGCGCGCCGCGGACTGCCCGGCCATTAAAGCCTGGCAAATGCCTTCCCCCGAGAACGGGTCCGCCTGGCGGGCCGCGTCGCCGACGAGGGCGACGTACTCGTTCACTATGCTCGGCAACGGTTTACACGCCGGTACGGCGCCCGAGCGGACGGCAACGACCTTGGCATCCGGGAAGCGCCTGGCTACGAACGCGTCGAGGTAATGGAAAGGCCCGCGGCCCCGGGCCTGTGTCGGCGTAATGCCGACGCCGACGGCGTGGAGGCCATCACCCTTGGGGAACACCCAGGCGTATCCCCCCGGCGCGAAGGAACGGCCGAGAAAAAAGTGGATATAATCCGGCGGGTCTTCGGGGGCGTCGGCCAAAATGTACTGGGCGCAAACGTCCATGTCGCGGGCCGAAACCGCGGTCGCGAGGCCCGCCGCCCGCCCCACCGCGGACTCGACGCCGTCGGCCGCCACTAGCGCGCGGCACGATACGGCCCGCCGAGAAAGGCCGTCGTGTACGACGTCTACCTCGACGACGCCGCCCGTGAAACGAACGTCGCGAGCCTCGGCCTCGAGCAGCGTCGTCGCGCCCGCCGCGGCGGCGCGGGCGAACAGGTCGCGTTCGAATAACTCCCGGTCCAGGATGTACCCCACGTTCGGGTAATCGCGGCGAACCGTTACGCCCGCCGGCGAGTGCCCCATGCCGCCGTTAACGACGGTACTCACCCACCTCTTATCCACCTCGACGAGCGATTCGAACTTCCGGCGTGGAACCCCCTCGCCGCAGCGAACCGGTAGGCCGACCTCTTTCTTGCGCTCGAGCAGCAGCGTGTTCACGCCGTCGCGGGCCAACGACAACGCCGCGGCCGAGCCCGCCGGCCCGCCCCCCACGACCACGACGTCGTAGCTAGCCTTTAACGCCTTTTCGACGTACGAGGCCATCACTTCACGAAAGCGTTTCCCAGTATACGCCGGCGAAGAATACGAAAATTAGGAACTTCATCATACGCGCGGTCGAACCGGCCAACAACGGATCGGGTTCACGGCGCCACAGATTCAGCACGGTGTAAATTAAGACGAGGGCCCCCACGGCCGCCACCAACGTAAGGTAACGCCGGGAATACTCCTCGAGGCGGTAAGAAATTACGGACACGGCTACCGCGGCCAGGGCGAAAGCTCCCGCCACCGCTACCGGGAGTCGTCCCCCGCCCGCGGCTATGGTCCTTCTCCCCACGAGCTCGTCCGCGCGCTGGTTCTCGACGTCCCGAAAAATACTCGCGGCCAAAGCTATCAACCCGCCGACGGCGGCGGCGACCATCGCCCGCCCCGCGGCGCCGGCGAACCATAACCACCCGTAACACACGGGGAAGGCCACCACCGCCGCGGCGAGAACGTTTCGAGCGAAATACGATTTGTCGAAAAAATAGTTAATCAACAAAACGAACGCCGCCGTAAAAAGCGCGGCGGCGAAGGGGCGGAAACCGAAAAAAGCGGCCGCGGCTAAGCCGGCCGCGAGCAAGACAAAGCCCAACCACTTCGCCTCGTCAGGGCGAACCAGGCCCCGCGCGATCGGATTGCTCGGGTTCGCCAAAACGCGACTGCGACGGTGGAACCAATCGCCGTTCACGAAAGTGCCCGCTATGACCGTCGCGACCGCGGCGGCGCCGAACGCTATCGTGCCGCGGGGCGGGCCACCGGCAAGGCGCGCGCCGAGCACGGCGCCCGCGAACGCCAAACCCCAATCCGCAGGACGCGTCAGACGTAAGAACGCCCAAACGGCGGCGTTAGGGTCCCGTTTACGTGGCATACCCGCTGGGAACTCCGGTAATAAAAATATCCATCTGCGCCCTTAACGCCTGCCCCGAGATGCCGCAATCTTGGCTCGCGCGTAGAATATCCTCTGGACCGCGGTGATATGAGAAAGCACGGCCAGCAGCAACAGCGCCACCAAAGCCCCGTATCCGCCCACCAAGTAGCCCAAAGAGAATAGGATTACCCTTTCCGGCCGCTCCATTATACCCACTTTACAATCTTTAATCAAACTCTCGGCCCGGGCCTTGGTATAGGAGACGAACAACGACCCCGTCAAAACCAGGACGGCGAGGACGGCCATAAGGCCGTCGCGCGCCGCGGCGTAAAAATAGATTAAACCGGTCAAGTAGGCGGCCTCGCTATATCGATCGATAACGGAGTCCATGAACGCGCCGAAGGGGCTGCCGCGTTCGTTGGCACGAGCCACGGCGCCATCCACCATGTCCGCGAATCCCGCGGCGAGCACGAGCAGCGCCCCCGTGCGCAACCGCCCGAACGCGAACGCTACGCCCGCGGCCGCCGCCAAGGCCAAACCCAGCATCGTGAAAACGCTTGGCCCTATGCCGAGCCGGCCGATTAAACGGGCCGGCGGATAGAGTATCTTTTCGCTCAACCGCCGGCCTAAATCGTGGAAAGCTTTCAACTCGCGCAAATTTCTAAGGTTTACCGACTTCCGTCGGCGTCCCGGACAACCGCTGAGCTTTGTCAATTTTATCCTGAGCGAGGAACTGGGTTACCAGGTCGTACTCCGCGGGGATAGCCAAGATGAAGTTCTCTTGCCCCAACGGCTTTAACGCCGCGTCACCTCTCGGAATTTTCCTAAGCGCGTTGCGCACGCGGCCGCCCAGCTCCCTATCCCCGCCCACGTCGACGAAGGCGAAGACCTCGACCGGGACCTTTTCCGTGTAGGTTAACGCCTCGGCCCCCTTGAACGGCTTGCGCGAGGGAAACAGGTCCGCGCGTACGCAACCGTATTCGACCTCGCCCCCGGCCACCGCGGCGATGACCTCGTCCGCCGTCCCGTTGGGCGCTTCGCGGAGGTCGAAGTCGAGGTCGAGGTCGAGGCCGTTGCGGTTGAAGAACATCTTCTGGGAAAGATAGCCGTCGAGCGAGTCTTTGGAGACGATCATAATCGAACTGCCCTTCAGCTCGGCGACTTCCCGGATCTTTTGGGTCCCTCCTTCCGGCACGATAATACATCCCTGGGCCATCGAGCCTTTATCGGTGTAATTAGCCTTGACGAGTACGATGCACCCGTCGGCGACCTCGGCATAATCCAACGGGCTCGCAAAGACGAACGCGGCCTTGCCCTCTTTGACCAACGAAGAGAACTCCTCGCGCGATTTCGTGGGTTGGAATTTAAAAGGCCGATGGAGCCGTTCCTCCAAATACGCGGCCAGCGGCCCGAACTTCTTGCCCGCCTCGGCCGCGTCGAACGTCGGCCCGAGCGCAACCACAACGGGTTCCATCTCGGAGACGCCCTTACCCCTCTTACAACCCAGGTTAACGATTAATATCGCGACGAAAACCGCGGTAATTAGGATCGTCCACGAACGCTTCATATCGCTCGCTCCCGTCAACGTAAGAGCCGCCTTTTTTAAAAGTTTACCAGCGGCTCAGGAGGGTGTCAAGTTAAAACACTTCCCACCCCACAAATCACGGAACCACGAGAACGGCGCAATCGGCGTCCTCTACGACGCGCTGGGCGAGGCCGCCGAGGGGATACCGCGCGGCGTGGAAGCCGCTCTTTTTACCGATTACAACCAGGTCCGCCTCGGCCTCGTCCGCGACCGTAACCACTTCGATATGAGGCCGGCCCTTCCTCACGATCATCTCGGCGTCCACACCCTCCTCCGCCGCCATCTTGCCGACTTTTGCCACCGCCTCCTCGGCGTTAGCCTCCAGCTCGCGCCCTACTTTCCTCTGTTGCGCCTCCGGCCTGCCGGCGAAATCCGCGACCACCGACGTATCGACGACAGAGATTACGATTATCTTCGCGCCGTCCCTCTTGGCCAGGCGAAACGCCGTCTCAACCGCGCGCATAGCGAACGGCGTCCCGTCCGTGCTCACGACGATGGTATGGAAGCCAGCCGTCTCCGGGAAATTCTCATCCGCCATTTCAATAAGCTCGCGCCGCCAACTTCTCCCGCAAACGCGCGTTAACCACGGCCGGGACGAAACAATCCACCGGGCCCCCCAGCCGCGCGATCTCTTTGACCAGGCTCGAGTTCAGATAGAAGTACTTTTCCGACGGCAACATCAAAACGGTGTTGACCTCGTCGGCGAGCTTGCGGTTGGCCGAGGCCATCTTTAACTCCTCTTCGAAATCGGACACCGCGCGCAAGCCCCGCACGATCACTTGGGCCCCTTTACGGCGAGCATATTCGACGGTTAAACCCTCGAAGCTGTCCACCTCGACCCCCGGCAGCTCGCCGGTTACTTCGCGCAGCATCCCCAGCCTTTCTTCGACGTCGAACAAAGGTTGCTTGTCGGAGTTGACGGCTATCGCCATAATGAGCCGGTCGAATACGCGGACGCATCTCTCCGCTATGTCGAGATGGCCGTACGTTACCGGGTCGAACGTCCCGGGGTACAACGCCACGACGCTTTTATTTGCCATAACCTTTAACGCCCGATCCTATCTCGCGACGGCCAGCCGGCGCGCCGCGGAACCCGCCGACGAAGCGAAACGGCAAACGTAAACGCCCGGCGGGAGCGGCCGACCCGCACCGTCGGCAACGGACCACGTTACGACGTTCTCCCCCTCGCGAGCGCCGCGCGCCACCGTCGCTATCCTCCGGCCGGCGAGGTCGAAAACCGCCAGCTCCGCGCCGGCGTCGTCGGAGGGGAGCGAGAACGCGAAAGTTACGGTGCCGGATACCGGGTTCGGCCTCGGTTGGGCGAAAGCGAACGCCGCGGCCTTAACCCCCGCCCGGGCCTCCGCGGGCCCGAAGGTGCGGTTCGCGCCCGCGTGCGGTACCAGCTCCAGCCAATAACGGTAAGTGATACCGCCCTCGACGTCCCGGTCGAAGAAGTGGAAAGGCGGCCGGCCGCTGACGGGCGCCCGGTTTATTTTCGCGAGGCTTTTACCCCGGCGTTCGCGGTAGACGTTGAAAACGCCGGCCGACCGGCCCCCGCCCGGGGCCCACGACAGAAGGATACCATCCGCGCGGCCCGCGGCCCGGAAATATTTCAACTCGATGGGCGTCAACAACTTCAGAACGGCCTCGTAGACGTCGAGCCGGCCGGCGCCGTAGTCGTTGTCCTTGCCGGGAGGGCCCAGGTCCAGCGCGGTCGTTTGTAATATCTCCGATAAATCCTTGGGGGTGAGGTTCTCGTCGACGTCCAAAAGCAGCGCGGCGCAACCCGCGGCGTGGGGCGCCGCCATCGACGTCCCGGACATATCCCTATACCCCGAGTTGTCGTTGTGCCGGCAGGATTTAATCTGGTTCCCGGGGGCGGCGACGTCCGGCTTCAGAAGGCCCATCTTGGCGCCGTTCTCGTAAGGGTAGTCACGCCACGGGTCGATGGTCTCCCAACTGCTCGGGCCCATACTGGAGAAATAGGCATAAACGTCTTCCTGCGTCGTCGCGCCCACGGCCATCATCGAGGCCAGGCCGCCCTTCAACTTCTGGTCCGGGTGGAGCCACGGCGGCGGACAGTTGCCGGGGGCCGAGACGTTCCAGGGGAGAGGGTCCGTGGTATTGACGGAACGGCGGTAGTTCCCGGCCGATTTAAACTGGATGAAGCCGGCGCTGAGCTGGATCTCGGAGGCGTAGCGCCACGTTGCGTAGTCCGGATTGTTATAAACGCGCCAGCCGAAGGAGAGCGTTCCGAGGTCCGCGCCCTGGCCGATAGCCCACTGCCAGGCCTCCCACGCGGTGGACTCGACGCCGCTTATTTTACAGATCATAATCGTCGCGTCGGGCGCGACGCCGGCTTGAGTCCCGGCCGTGCCGTCGGAGGCCACGATGCCGCACACGTGGGTGCCGTGGCCGTTGTAATCCATGGTCTCTTCGTTGTTGTCGGCGAAGTTCCAACCGTGCTTCGGGAAACTCGAGCCGCCCTCCCACATGTGGTCGCGGAGGTCGAGGTGGTTGTAATTGCACCCCGTATCGAAGACCGCGACCGTAACCCCTTCGCCGCGGTAGCCCATCGTCCAAACGTCGGGGGCGCGAACTTTGGCGACGCCCCAAGCTATCTCGTCGCGAGGAGCGTCCGCCGCCGCGGCCTCGAATTCCAGAACCTGGTCGAGCGGGATCTCCTCGTCCCAGTCGACGCTGCGGACGTCGCGCCGCGCGGCGAGGCGCCGGGCGGTCTCGGCGTCCACCCAGGCGTTTATGCCGTTCACGAGCCACATCACGCGCACGTCGCGCGCGCGGCCCGCCCGCTCGGCTTCCGCGAGTAAATCTAAAACGCTTCGCTGCGTATCACCCGCGAACCGCCGCAGCTCACTTACGACGACCGCCCGACGTTCCGCGCGCGAAATACCTCGCGCCATCGAAGCCATAACCTCCGGGTCGTACCGTTCCCTCATCATTACGTTGACCCGAACCAGCTCGCCCGGCCCGAGGGTTTGAAGGCGGTCGGCGAGCTGAGGCGTCATGCCGTCGAAGGCGCGCGCGGGCACGACGGCCGCGAGGGCGATAATTGCGATTAAAATGGTTCTCATAACGTTCTCCGAAAAGCGGGCCCCTTAACATCCGGCCGACTTCGAACGCAAATGATACTAAAAGACGCCGCGGTAAATGGCAAGGAAAAAAACGGCTTTCTCGATTCCCACCTGCCCCGTGCGAGAACGTCGCCGCGAGCCGAGTGGGCGAGGATTAACGGGTTGATTCTATATAGCATCGAATGAGCTAAACTTACCGACCGCCGGGGGGGAATTTACCGGTCGATAATAACCAGCTTCCCGGCCTCGAGCTGGTCGTTCCCCGCAACGCGATATATGTAAAGCCCCGGCGCCAAGGGCCTTCCGTCGTGACCGGGCCGCCACACGAAATTTTCGCGGCCGGCGGCCACGTCGCCGTGGGCAACTTTTCGCCCGGAGGCGTCGAAAACGGTCAAAGTCGCGGGCGACGAAATGCCGTCGAAAGTTACGCCGGCGGCCGAGCCGTAATTATAAGGGTTGGGAAATACGCGGAAAGGCGGACGGGGCCGCGGCACGCCCTTCGCCGCGACCGCGGGGTCTCGCACGCCGATATACTCCGAGCGCGCGAGATGGGCTGCGGCCGCGGCGGCGGCTTTGGCCACGCGCGTCGCGAGGGGTAAGGTTAGTTTGTCTAAAGTGTCGTCCGACGTATGATAATACGGGTAAACCAAGTCGGGTTTGGGGCCGGGGCCGCCCTCGAAAACGCCTACCGCCTCGTAGTCCGCTTCCCAAAAAGAACAATGGTCACCCGGGCCGCCGTAGATTTCGTAGTCGAACATCAACCCGAGCCCATAGAGATTCTCGACCGCGGCGACGTAGTCGCCGAGCCAAATGGAAGGGGCGTCCACTTTGATTATCGCATCGTCGCGCGAGCCCCGGTCCTCGTCGTACGCGACCATATCGAGAACGATGGCCGCGAGGACCTTCTCGTCCTGAACCGAACATTCCTCCACGTACGCGCGGCTGCCCTCGTAGCTCTGCTCGCCGCCGCCGAAGAGCACGAAACGCAGCGTCCGGCCCACGCCCAGGTCGCGGAAGGCGGTCGCCGCGGCAAGAACGCAGCTCACCCCCGAGGCGTTAGCGTCCGCGCCGGGCGCGCCGTCGGCCGGCCGGGGGGAGGCGGAATCGTAGTGAGCACCGAGTATAATAATTTCGTCGTCGGCGACCGAACCGCGGCGCTCCGCCACGACGTTCTTCCAGAACATGCCCAAACGCAGGTTGATCTTTTCGAAACTCGCGCCGCCGTCGCGAGTCAAATATATCTCCCGGCCGAAGAGGTCGGTCAAGAGGCCGTGCTCGGCGTGGCCGAAGGCCGCGTCACCCCAAAATATCTCCGGCGCGCCCGGTATCGGAAACCACGTTCGGCCGCCGTCTTCCGTTTTATAAATTACGCCTTTGCCCGCGGCGAACCCGGTAGCGGCGTTCGGGAAAGAGACCGTCGTCAAAACGGCCGCCGAGCCCGTACCCACGTACGACCAATTCTTGCCGCCGTCGTTCGTGTACAGGAGCCTCGGGCCCCCGTACGCGGCCCAAGCGACGTCGCCGTCGATAGCGACGAACGACCTGACGTCCACCGGGGGGACGGGGAAGCCTTGCACGGCCCAATGCGCGCCCCCATCTTCGGTCCGATAGACAACGCCGTCGTCGTACCAGCTCGGCACGGCCCAACCCCTCTCGAGGTCGCCGAAAGCGATTATACGGGGGCAACCGAAATTGGGCAACGGCTGCACCACCCAACTCCCGCCGCCGTCGTCCGTGTAGTAGATTCGCGGCGAAGACTCGTGGTTACACGCGGTCCAACCTACGTCGCGGTTAACGAAAAATACGGACCTGAGGATATCGGCCGCGCCCTCGTCTACGCGGATGTTTCGCCAGGTTCGCCCTCCGTCCTCGGTCTTGGCCACCGTGCTCTCGGCCGACGCGGCGTAACCCACCGCGGCGTCGACGAAATGAGCGTCGTAAAGGCGGCCCGGCGCGAACGGGAATTGGCGCTGCCAGGAAGCGCCGCCGTCCGCGGAATTGTAAAATGTGCTCCCGGCGGTAAAGACCCAGGCCGTTTTGTCCGCATCGCCCCAATAGCTTCGCTCAAGGCGTACGCCCCTGAATTCGTGCAAACGCGTCGAGTAGCCGAGGCCGGCGAGGATTTGCCGGGCGTAATCGCGCGCCTCCTCGCTTCCGGGCATATAGGAATACCGGCTTTTGAGATCTTGTAAGTATTGGATATGGCCCGCGACAAGGTCTTCCGTAATACCGTCCAAAGCCGCGACGATAGATGAATCGCGGCCCGAGGGCGGCGGCTCCCCGCATAAAGCCGGCGGCAAAGGGCCAATTAAAAAGTATGAAAAGGCCGCGGCCTTTAAATATTTAACCTTTAAAACCATGCGCATAAGCTCCCGCAACACAATACGATTATACCAAACTTATCGTAAATAGCAAATGGCAGGGCGAGAAAAGAACGTGCGCGGGCCGAAAATAAATTACGAAGAAGCGACGGCGCGTCGAAGGTCGTCCTTCTTCGGGCGCGTAATTATATATTAATTTTAACGAAAATACGGCCGGCCGCCGCGTTAGGCAGGCGACCTGGCCGGACATCGCGCGAAGCGGGACCCTTATTTCGCGACGACTATTTTTCCGGCCTCTCTCTGTTCGCG
>JABAOC010005682.1_pt1 | contig 63187 bp, 63 predicted proteins | sample 7062161 | NCBI WGS metagenome assembly JABAOC01 (sample SAMN14538625, study PRJNA623070) | marine sediment metagenome | biome: marine biome [ENVO:00000428]; feature: marine pelagic biome [ENVO:01000023]; material: deep marine sediment [ENVO:00002113] | place: India: Gulf of Khambhat ... | reverse complement strand
TACATTGCCTTCTTCCTCCTCATTCCCACCGGTGTTCTCATAAAGAGAGGTTGGTGGGTTCACGAGACCAGACGCCTTCCAATTGTCCTCGTCATCACTGCTTTCGTAGGATTGGAAGCTGACGTGCTTTTTCGGATTGCTCTTCTAATCCCAGGTCAAACCTACAAGCTTTTTTTTGATGTCGAAACTCTGCGGTTAACATGGGGCAGTGGCGCCGTGTTAACGCCAATAAAGGCACTAACGTCTTGTGTAACCACTTTAGTGATTGGACGATCATTGATCCCTGCACTGAAGCAGGCGGGTTCTTGGATCCATCATTGAAGCTTCGTCTTTACAATTCTATAGATGCTCCACGCTAACGCTTCTGCCTTCTTCAGGACTCGATCTTTCGTCTTTCCTTCAACAACAATGGAGCAGAGAGCCTCCCCTTTTTCAATGATTGCCCCAACTTGGGGAATGTCTCGGAGCTCCCGCAGGAGCGTGAGATTTGGGATTGTTGAACGTTGATACGCGTATAACACCAACCTCACACAGTAATTAGCCACATCTCTTTCGGGGAGAGATGAGATGATCCCTTTGTTACATGCGTCCATATGTAAGTCAACCAAGTTCACCCCTAGAACCCTTTCGACGCACTCCAATGTTCCTTGAAAGCGAGGATTTACTTCAATCACATATGGTGTGTTGACTTCGGAAATCACCACATCGAGACCATTTGATCCTCGAAGCTTGAAGTATGAGGTTAATTTTTGCGCTATACCGCTGCAAGTTTCCACAAGTCCGTTGTCTGTGGTGAGTGGAACCAGATTTCCACAATACCCAAAGGGTTCTCTTTGACCGAGTTTCTGATCACCTAGGAACTGCTCGTTCACCGTTAGAACTACGGCTGCTTGGCCGGACGAAAGAAACGACACGCTTGCATTGGTGCCTTCCAAATATTCCTGAATCAACACTTCTCGCGACAATGACATGATTGGGGGGAATATGGCGTCCAATTCATCCATATTCTTTGCCTTTCTAATGCCTGAACCTCCAAAAGACGCCGCTGGTTTCACTAACACTGGGAATCCAATATCTTTAGCGATCCGTTTCCCCTCTTCGAAGCTTCGTGCTACCGCTGTTTCTGGATGGTGTATGTTGAGTCTTTCAAGTTCTCCAAAAAACTCCGATTTGTCGCGAAGTCTCCTTATTGTTTGGGGTGGGTTTCCCACTATAGGAATCATTCCGTTGAGCTCCGTTAGAACCTGTGGGGCATCTTCTAAGCCCGAAGCTAGGAGGGTCGCATCTAATTGATGGTCCTCTCGGAGTTTTTTTGCGAGATTCAAGAGCTTGGCTGGAGAAAAATCCGTTTTAAGGTGCCCGCACCCTTGTCCAGCCTGTTGGTCAATGATTGCCAAGCTGTTTTTGCATGTTTCTCTGAGGTCTTGGTCGCCAAAATAGTCCACCGAAAAAACGTTGTACCCCGCTTTTGTTGCTGAAGCAGCTAATGCGTTAGTGTCTACGCCTATCACCAAGATATTCTTCATGTGGGTTTCTTTCACACAGCAATCCTCCCCGTTCTCAGCCCTTATGCTTATCTCCTAGATCGGTGCTAGATAAGATTCTAAACGAGGGTTTAAAAGTGAAGCTCGTAAGTGCTTTGGAACAACTTTCTAATACATGCGGAGTCACTGGTAGAGAAGACGAAGTTAGAGAGTTGCTGCGAGTTATGCTCAAGCCACACGCGGATGATGTTAGCGTCGATAAGATGGGCAATGTGATTGCCACCAAAAAGGGAAAGAAGAAGAAAGGTGCGGCGATAATGCTTGCAGCTCATATGGATGAGATTGGATTGATTGTTAAGAACATCACAAAGGATGGTTTCTTACAGTTTGCAAAACTCGGTGGGATTGACGACCGCATTCTCGTTGCCCAGCGAGTACTAGTTCACACAGCGAAAGGCAAAAAGCCTGGCATTGTTGGTTCAAAACCGCCGCATATTATGAAGGACGAAGAGAGGAAGAAGGTCATCACTACGGATAACCTGTTCATCGACGTCGGCGCAAGCAGCAAAGAAGAAGCATTGAAGATCGGAGTGAAGGTTGGTGACGTTGTGAGCTTTGACACTAAATTCGTAGAAATAACAAACGACCTTGTGGTAGGGAAGGCCTTTGACGACCGCGTTGGTTGCTGCCTTTTGGTTGAAGTTATGAGACAGCTTGAAGATGTTGATGCCACGGTGTATGCGGTTGGCACAGTCCAGGAAGAAGTGGGCCTGCGTGGTGCAGGTGTATCTGCCTTTAGTATCTACCCTGACGTAGCTTTAGCTCTCGATGTGACGGTGGCTGGCGGTGTTCCAGGCGTCAAGGAGGTTGAGGCTCCAGTCAGAATGCGGGAGGGTCCGGTGATTGGGGTGATGGACGCAGGATTGATCACGCACCCGAAGGTCTTGTCGTTGCTCGTAGACGCCGCTGAGAAAGCAAAGGTTTCTTATCAACTAGAAACTGGGCTAGCCGGGTCTACAGATGCAGCTCGAATTGCTCTCACAAGAGAGGGTGTGCCATGTGGCGTTTTATCCATTCCTGCGCGATACATTCACAGTCCATCTTCGCTGCTTTCGTTGGACGATGTGAAAAAAGCTGTCAGATTAACAGTCACCTCCATCACAGAAGCGCCGAAAACCTTCTAGGGTTCCTTTACCCACACCGTGCTACAATCAGTGCGCGCGCGCATGCAGCATCTAGTGACACGTACAAAAGCCTTGATCTGCCCTCAAATCCTAGCAGATCTGTCCTGAGGAGTTCTCACTTCTTCAACTATTCTTCTGCCAGCCGCAACTTCGTCAACAGAGTGAATTGTTGCCCCCATTTCTTCTAGTTTCTTCTTCACAATATCGAAGTCTATGCTGTTTCCTGCAATAATGACCTTCGCATTCTCCACTTGCTGATCGATTTCGTATATAATCACATTTACCCCTTCTATGCCATTCAACTCGCTGAGAGCGAGAGAAAGTTCAACAACGTTGGGATTGTGGGGCTTTAAGACATCCAGGACAAGCCTTCTTATCATCTTAGAGCGACTCGCAATAGTCTTACACGTCTAGATTTTTAACTTTTGCTTCTTTGTGCTAAGTAAAAAACCTCATTTGCGTCTGCACTCCAGTTTCAAGATGTGGGTTTAGCTTCTGGATCGTAAATTCTTTTCTCGTAAGCCGACTTGGGTTTTAGTTTGGTTTTGTAGGGCTTTGAGGCCTTCTTTCTCTCCACATTTTTCGCTCGTGCCAAAGCTTGGGCAATTCGTGTCTTAGAAGGCTTTCGAGTCCTCCGAATTCTCACAGGAACTGGTGTGAACGGTGTTTGAGAGGTTTTGGTCCTCCTCCGCCTCTTCTCCTTCATATGCCCTGCTTTTCCTTCTTCAAGTTGTTTTTTGAAAGTAACAGTTCGATCTTCCAAGTTTACATTTTGAGCTCGCCAGCCTGCGCTTGTCCAAGCATAGCCCTGCGTGGTTGCTTCAGTATTGCGCCACCACTTCGCGTTACGCAAAGCGTTGAATGGCAAATCCGCATTTATTATGCCTTCAATTTTTGAGAAGGACAACGTGATTAGGTTCGTAAAAGTGCCTCTTCGCCACAAATATTCTCTCAGCGGGCCGTATTTTGAGGTTTGTCGTCGCGGTGCAACTATTCTCCTCGCACAATTCAAGCATAGGAGGTCTCTTTCTTCGCTCCATAAATTCTTAGTCATGCAGCTTCGACAGTGAAGCTTCTGGCATTTAGAGCAGCGTCTCAATGAATAGAAGGGTAGTACTCTCTTGCACAAGGAGCATTCGTCTTTCATCGCTGAATAATAGAACGGCTCACTTGCTGAAAAATCTGCTGATTAGTTAATGCGCGCGTGCTTTCTCAGTGTCGTTTCGTCAGAATTTCATTCGACTTATTGATCTGTGTCCCTTATTTGCAATTCATAAGGTTTTTTAGAAATTCCAACCGCTACACGTTAACTGAAATATAAAGAGTGATTTAAAGTTGAATACAAAAACTTTTGCTGTAATTTTATTTTCTTGCCTAGTAACAACGGTGATAATCGTTCCACCCAGAGCGGTGGCAGACGAGCTGCTCAAGACAGACTTTCAGAAAGAGAGCTTCGCCAAAATTGTTGACTACTTCGACTATGCGCGAGCATGGGCTCTGCTAAATGGATTGCCACGACCGAAGAACTATTGGCATGCTTATGTTTACATGACCTATGTCAATAAAATGGGCCTGCAAATGCTATACGCGGGATTAAGCAACATAAGCCTAGCAAACTTGGCCTACCTCACTATTCCAATGCAGACTCTGCTGCTTCGTTATAAAACCGAAAACACCAAGAGAGACGCCCTTGTTGCGTCCTCCTTTGTAATGTTGATGGGCTTCAACGACACGACACGGTCAATATATTCTGATGTGCCAGACAGAAACGATACACTTTGGGCATCCTTTAGCTTGGGCGCCAATCTCCCAAACGTGGATCTTCCAGCTTTGAACAGCAAAACCGAAATTTTTCCCTTAACCAGCTCTGAAGACAATTTAACGTGGAGTTGGGGCATGAAATATACAAACCTGACAGCTCTTTGGACAACGACTTACCTTACAGAGGAGAATGTGACTGACACAGCCAATCCTTGGGGGCTGGCAACCTATGATGAGCTAGCCTTCAACTATACACTAAAAATAGATCCTGTCTCCCGCCTAGCAACTATAAGTCAAGACCATGTTATCGGTAGAATGCGCAGCCTCTGGATTTTCCCATTTATCCACTACAACAGCACTGGTGGCTACCTACTCGGCGTAAAAACCTCGGACGAAACCATCTACCAGTTCCTCCAAAAACACAACGTGAAAATGAGCATCGTCAACTTCCAAACTTCGATAATGGTGGACAGAGAGACTTACAGCGCATCAAACACTGGACAGAACGTTACTGACAAAGAAGTTTTCGTTAGCAATTCATCCATTTCAACGTATGCAAATGATGGCGAGAAAATTTTTGATGCGGGTTTCGGCGTTAAAGAAACTTACGCACTTTTCAACTACACGGAAGATCCTACTGAAAGCACACCATACACTCACAGCGCTATTACCCGAACTACCCGAATAGGCGGTTTCACACGAAATCGGAATCTTTTTAATTTCCATCGAGAATTCACGAAGTATCTGCCCCTCATTTTAGTTCACATGTATCCGCAACTTTATCATCGAGCAAAGGAGACCATAACCAACATGACCCGAGCGGACTACCTCTTTATCATCTCATACGCGAACTACAGCGGTTACAGAATTGAGCATGATCCAGTATACACTGTGTATTTCTCCCCCACAGCTACAATTGGACCCAACCTTGGAGGGCTCGTGGTGATTGCGGCAATAGCATGCTTAATAATAGGCGTGGCTGTTGTTCTCCTAAGAAGAAGACGTGAAAAAGAGTTGCCCGAATCGCAAACAGTGCCATCTGCACCACCACCACCGCCAACAACAATCTAACAATCTACCACTCCCATTTTTATGCACCATCCTCAAAAGACTAAAAAGTCTCCCACTAGACTCACCAACTCACGTTACAAACAGGCCAAACTTCAAGTTTAGTCAAGTCGCAACATCCTGCCTGCTTCAGCAACTGGGCGATGTATGCATGCACACTCAGTTTTTCACGAGTTGGCTCTTAATTTGCCGCTGCTCTTGTGACAGAAAACGCAGCGATTTGGCGTGTATGACGGCGTGGAGTGCTCCTAAAATAGACCACCTAGGAGACTTTGAAGATCGAGCAACGCCAAGAGAATGGAGACCGCAGCAGCTACTCCAAACATGATTAGTAATGCACGCGGTTCTACTGGTAGGTTTATTGGAGCCTCCTCCACCTTCTTAGCGATGGCATATTCCTTTATTTCACTCGTAATCATATCGACATTGACCTTCGCTAGTGTTTTCTTTCCAATTTCAACCTCTACAACGTAACATTCATTCTCTATGAAAACGTGTTTCGGCTTGATCCCTCTTTTGTGACCGAGTGTTTTCAGAAAGCCTAAGGCTATAGCGGTGACTTGCTGAGCATTGAGCGGCTTGAGTTCTGGCTGCCCCCTGTGGGGTGATACTGGGGCGATTTTTTCGCGCGCTATTGCCATTTAGCATGTCACCTAGCTTTTCCTAATTTTAGAAGCGAATTTAATAAGAAAGCGTGTGTGTTTTTACTTACAGACAAAACACTTTCTGGTACATGCGTGCATGAAGCGTTAAACTGCTTTGAGTCAGTATTCCTATCTCTCTCGGCGGGTGAATCGTTCCAAAGCAAAAGTGTAGTCAAGTCTTTGAAGTTCGTAATGGACGCATAGATAAAGCCCTAAAAACAGTAACGAAAAACCGGCGATTATGAGTTCAAGAACTCTCCAGAAAAATCCTCCAATGGAAATCAGTGAGCCAAGGGCCCAAACAACTTCGCCAACCAGTCTGGCAAGGCGAACTTCGGCGATTCTCTGTTTCAAATAGTCTGCTACGTCTGGCATTGCTTTCACCAGTTGCTCTTGACTAGACTATCTGGGCTGTATATAAATGCTTACAAAAATGAATCGAAAAATCTGACTTTTAAGGAACGTGCTATTACCCTATAATGAAGGTCCTGAGCGAGTGTGATACGGGAGAGAGTTTCGTGCCTCAGAAAATAATTTCACTTCTTTCTGACTTTGGGTTGAGGGATCCCTACGTTGCAGAAATGAAAGCTGTTATACTCAGCAAGTGTCCAGAAGCGAAGATTGTCGACATTAGCCACGAAATTGCCAAGTTTGACGTTCGTATGGGAGCTTTTGTGCTTGCGTGTGCAGCGCCCCATTTTCCAAAAGGTACAGTTCACGTTGCTGTTGTAGATCCCGGTGTAGGAACCAGACGTCGCTCCATAATTGTGGAAACCAGGCTAGGTTATTATGTGGGGCCAGATAATGGGATTCTTATGCAGGCTGGTTGTAGAGAAAGCTTGGATCATGTCTATGCTATTGAAAATCCACAATTCGTGGCCCCAAAAGTCTCGAAGACCTTTCATGGGCGTGATATTTTCGCGTCAGTTGCAGCCTATTTGGCGGAGGGTGTCAGAGCAAGAGCGTTTGGAACAGAAATTAAAGACTATGTAGTGCCCGATTTTGCTAAGCCTAGTTTGGTAGATGGTTTTGTGTTTGGCCAGGTAATGCACGTTGACGGTTTCGGGAACGTAATCACCAATATCCCATCAGAAATCGTGAAGAATCTGGGTACCCGTGAACAAGAAGTCATAAAGGTTGAAATTGGCGAGAAGGACATGGTTTTGACGTTTTGCTCTGCGTATGGCGATGTTGCGGATGGTGTGGCCTTAGCGATCATTGGTAGTCATGAATTCTTGGAGTTTTCAGTGAATCGAGGCAGTGCAGAAGCAAGGTTTAAAGCAAAGATCGGCGATTCGATCCGGGTTCAGCGACAAAACTACATGTGAACTTTGTCTGTCTTGGTTAGGTCTTGAAGTCTTCCGACGCCGTCAATCTCTGTAATGTACTTGAAAACGCTTATGGGCACCCGCTCTTTCCAGTCTTTGTTTCTTAGCATTCTTTCCCTAATTTCTGTGGCCAAGTATAGGTGCCGCTTGTTGAAGGGTATTGGCTTTACGGGAAACCCAGCCTCCATGAAAAGTCGGCGGGTTAGTGGATCGTTTGAGTACACGGCCTCGAATACGGGCGTGAAACCTCTAATTTCTGCAACCCACATCATGTGAACATGAATGTCGCGAATAGGGATGATCCAGAATTTCGGGAGCGGCAGTTTAGCTTCGTCCAAGGCTAATCGAATCATGGTAACTCGTTCACCTGCTGTGAACGGATTATCTAATCGATGGCTGTATTGGGCGCTGCCTATCACAATGACCACTTCATCGGCATGCGACAAAACGTATTGTATTGCATGGAGATGCCCTAGATGGAATGGTTGGAACCTGCCGACATAAAGGCCTCGCGATGTCATGAAAACTTCACCTTCACTTCATATTATACTTTGAGACTTAATATTTTTCATGCGCGCGCTTCAATTGCGCTTTGAGAAAGATTCTATTAGCACGGATGCTTCTTTACTGTGGGGGATGATGTAGCCGTCCCAGACCGACAGCTTGGATGAGGACATCATGACGGGCAGACCCCAAAAGTAGCCTTTGGGAAGGAAGTGGCGATGAACGAAAGTCAGAAGCGAATAAAATTCTGCCCGAAATGCGGATCTTCAAACATGAATTTCGTGATATTCTTTCAACCATCTATTTGGCGATGTCTGGCATGCGGCTATGAAGGAGCTTTTGTTGTCGAAGACGGTAGGCTTGCAGAAAGAATCCGTGGAGAATTTTCGAAAACAGCCAAAGAGAAGCAAAACCCATATACCTGAAGCTGCAAAGAGCAAGTTTGAGGCACCAACGTTTGGTTTCACTAAGAGCTCTCGCTCCCTCCCTCACTAGAATAACCATTGCAGCATCCGTGGGGGCTGCTCTTCACATAGGCCAAGGCAACCCTGAAATCGTTGACCAACGAGCAGTCGACTTTTCAAGAGCAGTGCTGGCTCAGATGGAAATCGATGGCGAGGTCATCTCCTGCGAGGGCCCCAAAGATAACGCCCCAGCTTTTAGTCAGAGGGAAAAAGTAGGCACTGGGCATGGACCAAAACTAGATTTTGTTATGGACCCGGTAGATGGGACAACTGCCACCTCGAAAGGAAGGAAGGATGCAATCTCCGCGCTAGCGTGTGCTCCTAGAGATTGCCTTCAAGTTCTTCCAGACGATGGATACTACTTCAAAGTGGCAACAGACTATCACTCAAAAGGCAGAATTTCGCTTGATATGTCTACAGAAGAACTTGTGCACACGGTTGCTGAGCAGAAGAACAAGCAGCTTGAAAATTTTACAGTTATAATGTTGGAACGGGAAAGACACGGTGCAATCTTAGAAACGCTAAGAAAGCTGAGAGTCAGAATCGTCTTAATTCAAGATGGGGACATTGCAGCATCAGTAGTTCCATGCATACCCAACTCTGGCATCGACTTGCTGCTTGGTGCTGGTGCGGGCCCAGAGGCAACTATTGGGGCAACGGCAGTCAGATGCCTTCGTGGAACAATGTTAGTAAACGTTTGGAAAGACAGGAAAGATGATTCAAAGAGATTGGGAAGATTGGAGGCCAGGGGAGTCGATGTTGAAAAAACGTACTCTGAAGACGCTTTAGCCAAGGGCAACGAGCTTGTTTTTGCAGCTTCCGGAGTCACAAAGGGCGAACTCTTAGACGGGGTGCGTTTCATTCCACATGGTGCAATTGTGAGCTCGCTCTGCGTCAGACGGCCAAGTGGGACCTACGAAAAATCTGAGACGATGTTGAGGTTCACGGGCCACCCCGTTTATAAGAAGCTGCATCAAAGCATCGACATGCGAATTTAGAACCCACCATGTCGAAACTCTGGCTCACGAAATTGACGCACAAGAATTTTTAAACAACTCCTTTCAATCTAGCCTTTTGAGAGAGTCATGGGCAAGTTTACTGTATTTGGTCTGATTTGGCTGTTGCTCTTCGCGTTAGCCCTAATTCTAATCGATGAGCAACTAAGTGTCGATGAAGCTCAGCAGGCTTCCAATGACTCACAGAGGAAAAACCATGGCGTCGATGACTTCCAAGCTTCCGATGTGGTGCTGCAGATAAATGGTTCCTTAGTGGACGATTTTTGGGAACGAGGAACCGCTGATTTGCCGATGCTTGTTGCAGAAATCTACTATGTTGTTGAGAATGTTGGCACAGTTTCAGCAAACATTGTATCCGTAGAGATCTTCCTCGATTCAGTCTATTATTCCACTAGGACTGTCCAGAACTTGTTGCCGAGCTCTGAATTCACCGATTCATTTTCGTTTTCCGTGAACTATGATCAGTCAAATCTAGTCGAAATTCGAGCTTTGAGTGGAAATACTTCAGCTTCTTGGTTCTGTAATGTGGACGCAGAACTGCCCCGCCATCCATCTTGGCGTGTGTCAAAACTTTTCATAACACCCGATGAAATGCAAATCCAGTCGACTTACAAGAAGATTTTCAGCAAAGATTTGCCTTTCACGTTTGTTCACTGGATTGCAATTCGAGACTGGGTGGGAAGAAACATTGAATATGTAGTTGATTCTGATTCGCATGGTGAGAGCGAGTTTTGGCAGTTGGGAAGAGAAACGTTAGAAAGCCAAAGAGGCGATTGTGAAGACTTCGCGATTCTTCTTTGCTCCCTGTTGAGAACTGATGAGTGGAGTGTAGATGACGTTTATGTCGTGATTGGACAAAATGAAGCTGGATCTTATCACGCTTGGGTGAAGATAAGGATACCACTAGTTGGATGGTATAACATTGAACCGCAACTTGACGGGTGGAACACACTTGTCGGCGATTTTGTCGCGCTGCATGACTACACTGCAATTTACAGCTTCAACGATCGATATTTCATAGACCTTCGTTGACTGTTTAGTTTTTACGAAGGTGAATCCACTCACTCTACTCCTACGCGGGGCTCAGAAACAGTCAACAACACTATGCTGACTCCGGCAAGGCTTGCGATGGCGCATGTTATGAACGGCGATTGAGAAGACGCTGCATCATAGAGAAAACCGCCCAGCGTAGAACCTGCGACCAGACCCACATTTCGAAAGCCATTGAGGATACCCATGCTTTTTCCTCTGCCGGAAGCGAGTGCTACATTGGAGAACATGGCTGCAAGCGATGGATTTGCTGCTGCTCGGCCAACACCTCTTACCATGATGACAAGAAGTAGGGGCCAAAAACTTCCTGAAAGGGGGATAAGGACAGCAGATAGGGCTAGGAGAATTATTCCAAACGTCAAGGTGTTTCTTCTCCCTGTTCTGTCTGCGCGCGCGAAGAGGATGCCAACATCAGTGACGTTGATGTGGAGTTCTTCGTTAGCGAAGACTGACAAGACTGGCTGAATCATCGAGTGGGAGAAGGATATGGTGAATCCTACCATGCAGAGCCCTAGGAAAACATGTGGATAAGGGGTAATGCGAGATAGAATGTTGTTAGCAGAATCTTTCCAAAAGGAGAAGCTATGATTTGGCTTTAGCTTGTTTTCTGGTCTAACCTGAATGGTTTCTATTTTTATAGTTTCTTTGACGGTGAACATCACTAGAAGCATGCTTGCGAAGGCTAGAGCTCCGCAGACGAAGAAGGGACGGCTAAGGTGAGACTGCCTGCTAATATACCTCCGAGGCCTGGACCTATGACCATGCCTAGAAACCACGTCATTTCATAGAGTCCCAAGGCTTTGCTTCTGTCTTGAGGTGTCGTGAGATCTGCTACCATGGTGCTTATCACGGGCCAAACTATCCTGAGGCTGTGCCCTGCAGGGCTCTAAGCAAGATGAGTTGGTGGACCTCCTGGGAGAATCCATAAAGGGCATCACTATGGAGTAGGTGAGCAGCCCTGCTATCACTGGTGTCTTTCTCCCTGCTTTATCAGCCAGCAGCCTCCCGGAAAGGTGGTGATGGCTCTGGCCAGCGCAAAGGATGCTGTGAGGAAGCCTAATTGCCCTCCGGTGGCGCCGAAGTCCCTCGCGTAGATGGGCAGGAGAGGCATAACTAAACCAAAGCCCAACATGCTTACGAACACTGCAAAACACAGAGGAAAAAGCTGTCTGCACCGAGTGAGAAGCTTCAGATCCTTTCTAAACGTTTGAAGCAATAGTTTTTCCCCGTTGAGCAAGGTCTATGGAGCACTTGTAATGACGACACGCAAGAAAGTCTTTATATTGAAGTTGGTGGGGCTGCCCGGATTTGAACCGGGGTCCCTAACGCCCGAGGCTAAGAGCCTGGACCAAACTAGCCGACAGCCCCAAATTCCGATCCGACCCCCCGCGTGAGAAACTTGAGGTGTTAATCAAAACTAATGCGAAAATCAGGCATTTAAGTGAAATGAACAACACTGCAGTATTCCAGCGGTAACACCGAATTCCAAGGAAGTATGGGCGTTTGCTGAGCACTTAGTGATTTCAGATTCATAATCTACTTATCTTTATTTAAGGAGTCTAGATTCGGTGAATTAACTGTGAACCACGAACTCGAGGAACAACAAAGGATATCCGCAGCTTTAAGGCAGCAATTAGAATCCTTGGAAGAGGAAAGACAAATTATAACCGAAAAAATACGCGTGGTAGAGGCTAAACTCGAAGTTCAAGAGTTGCGAGGCAAACTTGAAATTAAGAAGAGAGCGGTCTCCCAACTACGTGAAAAACTGACGGAGCTTGAAGGGAAAATGAACGCTCAAAAATTGGGTATAACGGAAGAACATGTCAACGCTGGTCTTCAACAAGAGGAACCCTCTCCTCAGCGTCATTTCTTCTGACTTGGAAGCTTTCTAGACTCCACTTCTCAACAATTGAAACAGCAATGCCCTATCGCATGTGGCACTCTTCTTTCGATGCGCGCACTAACGAACGCTTCGCCAAGTCTTAAGTATTTGCGATTTCTAAATAATCAAAATGGGCTAGTGGAAGCAAGCATATTGCAGAAAGTCATAACGTGCATTATCGACTTAGTTGGACTGAAAAGAAAAGGGGACTTCAACTGCCCCAAATGCGGAATTGCGATTTCCCCGGATGACATGACAGATCGAACATTTTCCGTTCTAGACACAGTCATGAGGGGAGGGCACTTGGAAAAGATTATCCTAAAATGTAATAAATGTGGAAGCCAAATCCACATAACTGGATTCCACTTGCTTGCCAAGATGATAAGTTCAGACTAGTGTAGGCTGTTAAATTTCTAAGTTGGCAACTGCTAGCTCACTGATCTGAAGTATGGATTTTCTTCCATCCACTCTCTGTTATCTCTCAGGATTTTTAGTTTAGGAATGAACATCTTAGGGTGGAACACAACTTTTTCTAAATCTTCTATCGTCATGAATTCCAACTCAATATTTTCAGCTTCTGGAGTTGGCGTGAATTTGCCCTCACGCATGGTCGCTAGAAAAAACAGTTCAATGGAGTGGTATGGAAGGTCATCGATGAAGTCTCTGACCCATAGAAGGCGATCAATCTCCACAGTTAATCCTGCTTCTTCTCTTATCTCGCGAACTATGGAATCTTCTATCTTTTCTCTGAATCTGACTCCACCGCCTGGAAGCCTGTAGAACTCTGGTTTATTGGCTAAATGATGCTGAACTAGCAAGGCACCATCCGCGTCAAAAATCACAGCTCTAGTGCGAATCATAATAAGCTGGGACCCCATGGGAATCAACTATTCAATAAGGAGTCTGGATAAATAGAGCTTTCGTGCATTAACAGAATGAACTGAGGGCGTTAAATGAAGCAGCGCATGCATTATGGAGCCCCGAGCGGGATTCGGACCCGCGACCTACAGCTTACAAGGCTGTTGCTCTAGCCACTGAGCTACCGAGGCGCGACGACTTTCCTTCTGAAGAGAACCTCTTCTAAGAAATTTAGAGCTTTCGGTTTGGTTTACAGCTTCTAGGCAGTCTATTATTGAGTTTAAAGCCTGCTCTGAGATTCTAGAGAGATTTAGCTTGTGCTTTCTGGCTTGTTCGATGAGCTTGGGCGGCAGTGTTATCCTACAGTTTTACGGATTACTTTTACTCGAGTGCTTGCTGTAATTTTTGCTCGAGTGATTTGAATTTCTTTTAATCATGGTGCCTTTCCTCGTTTGCATTGGAGCGCGCGCGCATAATAAGTGAAGATAGCGTCAACTTTAATGGATGCGGGCGTGAAGGCTAGACAGCTTCGATGCGCACACGCTGATGTTGTGCTGCTGCACACACGTTTACACAAGAGCTTATCCAATAAAGAAAATAGGGGAGCTGAGCCGAAAATTAATCTGATGAGTCGAGACTACTATGCAGTTGTATCTGCGATTTCAGCTTTGGGCGCATTGGCTTTGACGGATTGAATTCCATTTTTACATCCGTCTATGGATTCGTAGGCTTCGCTAGAAGCTATGATTTCGCCATTGGGCGCCTTCAGTCTCCATCTGAATTTTTCGGCGGCATCTTTGTAGATTTCAAATTTTGGCATTGCTGACAAAATAATCGCCTTGCTGTAGTGGCGAACATTGTTTAAAAACACGCTTTAACACGCGCATGTTAATGGTGAAGCCATCGAACCTTGGTCGCGTCGTGATTGGTTATTGAATATATAAGTTCTCTCTAGCATTTGGGTGTGGAATGGGATTTCGCATTTACGCATTTTCATTCGATTCTTGACATATTGACGAGAGTGAAATAACTGCCTTCAGACCGTTTATGACTTGATAGCTTGTGATGTTGGTTGGTAGATAATTATAGGGACGAGTTGTTAACTCTCTTGAAGATTTTCAAGGGGAATAAGATTGTTGCCTTTTCCTACGAACAGAAGGGTGGTTTGTGGAATCTATTTATTCATCTCTCCAACGGTGTGATTCAGGTTAGTGGCAGCAAGAAACGCACGTTAGAAAGAACTCTTTACATCTCACCGATAATCAAAACTGTTACTTGGAAAACCCGAGGAAACTCTTTCTTCAATAAATAACGACGCGCGCACTAAATGCAGAATAAGTTTTGTGCGTGTGCACGCAAGTGCCTATTTTTGAAGCGTTTGCCTGCCTTTTCTAGGCTACACTGCACGCTATTTTGTCAAGTCTATGAAGAAGTGCAGTTGCTTTGAAGCGAGACTGAAATCATGCTCTATGTAGCCACACGGTTCAAATCCGCAGGCTAGATAGAATTTGATGGCGTATTCCATGAATGTCCCAGTGTCGGTTCGAAGCAACTGGTAGCCTTGGGATCTTGCATACTCTTTTGCAGTCTCGACCAGCTTTTTCCCAACGCCCCTTCGCTGGTGTTGGCGAGCTACAATAATCGAATCAATGATTAGGGCGAAGACTCTTCTTCCCAAGGAAATGAAGCCGACAATTTCCCCTTCCAATGTTGCCACAAATATCTTGCCCAATCCTTGTGTGGTGTTCTTCTTGATGTTCAGAAGCTCAGTGTCTAAAAAAGGTTCACCAAAGTTCTCAGCGCCCCGAATTAACGTCCTAACTGCATCGAAATCTGCAGGAAGATATTCCCTAATTGATGACTTCATCTCTTAGCCCTAATTGTAAATGTGATTACGTTTTGGTTTTTTTGGATTGTGGTAGAAAGTTGAGTTGCTGAATGGAGAGCTGCGGCGCGCGCGCTTTGCTGGAGGGCTGAGCCACACTAGAATCAACCTATGGTGGAACTCAGGAATGTTGGTTCTCAAACAAACAGCTTAAATCTTTTAAAACAAGAACTATTAGTTCGTCAATTAAAACGTTGAAAGACTTGTCCTCTTGGGTGAGTAGCGACTGTTACCTGTACGTGATGAAATCAGATCTCAAACAACTCCTCATGTAACGCGGGTGCTCTTGATTGTTAATATTGCAGTTTTCATTCCGCTTCTCTTGTTCATGTTTGTTCCACAGGACAGAACAATCAGGCTGTTTGTGGATTCACTCTATGGAAATTTTATGATGGTTCCTGCCGACATTGTACAAGGAAAGAATCTTCACACGCTCTTTACGTCTATGTTTCTTCACGCTGATATCTTTCATTTGGGTGGGAACATGTTGTTTCTATACATTTTTGGAGACAACGTGGAAGATGCTTTTGGGCACCTTCGTTATTTTCTGTTCTATCTGATTTGTGGGTTAGTCGCGGATTTTGCTCATGTTCTGAGCCTTATGACAACTTATGATCTCCTTATTCCCACGTTGGGGGCCTCAGGAGCGATTTCTGGCGTATTGGGGGCATACCTTGTGATGTATCCCCGAGCAAAAATATTGACATTGCTTCTATTTAGACTCGTCTATCTCGTTCCTATTCCCGCAGCGATCTTTTTGGGCTTCTGGTTTGTCCTTCAATTGCTCTACACATCGCTAGGAATAGGTGGCAACGTGGCTTATTGGGCGCACATCGGTGGCTTTCTTGCAGGCATGGTGTTGGTTTTTATATTCAGAAAGGTGGAGCACGCTCGATCTCAGGGATTAAGAGCATCCGTGAACTCACCTGGCGTCGATTGACATTCTAGTCAAGAGCTGCAACTGACACAAGTTGGCCTCCCAGAGTAGCCAATTTGCATGCATGCTTGTGCTATGCGTAGCCACGATTTTTAGTTCTAACGCGGCGTCGAGATCAAGACAAAAGCCTTTATCCAAGCAAATAATGAGTACTTTACTTAGGTTGAAGGAACGAGAAAATGAGCAGTTTTGAGATCTATGTTTCCCATTCGACTGTCTTCGGTGGATTTGAGAATCTGATAGATCAAGCTGATTATGTCGTCTTGGGAGTGCCCTTCGACTTAACTTCCACCTACAGAACAGGAGCACGGTTTGCACCGTCTGCCATAAGGGAAGCATCTCTAAACATCGAAACCTATAGCTTCCGATCAAACCTTGATCTAGAGGACTTGAAAATTCATGATCTCGGTGACCTCCACATCAGCCACAGTGCTGAGATATCTTTGAAACGTTTAGAAGCATGTGTGGATGATTTGCTGAAAACTGAAAAGACGCCCGTACTTATCGGTGGAGAGCACACGATCACTTTGGGTGCTATGTGTGGTGTTGGCGGAGAGGATACTGCAGTGATAAGCTTGGACGCTCATTTAGACCTCCGCAATGAATATATGGGGCTAACCACTAGCCACACAACGTTCATGCGTCGGCTTAATGAGCAAGTCAAACCTGCGAGGATTGTGGAAGTAGGTGTCAGAGCTGTCTGTAGAGAGGAACTAGACTACGCGAAAGAACAAGGAATTGAATATTTCACAACGAAGTATATGCGACAGATCGGATTAGCGGCAACAACCAGAGCTATCAAAGATGTTGTGCGAAATTGCAGAAGAATCTATTTGTCAATTGATATGGATGTGCTTGATCCTGCTTTTGCCCCAGCTGTACAAAACCCAGAGCCCGATGGGCTTTCTATTCAAGAGGTCTTAGATTTGCTTTTCGACTGTTGTGACCGTCGCGTGGTTGGCTTGGACTTGGTAGAAGTTGCTCCGTCGTATGACAGGGGAGTAACTGCGGTCCAGGCTGCAAAAGTCCTTCTCGAAGCTTTGTGCCGAATTGAAAAAGACCGAGAAACTTAATTTTTCACTTCGTGCAGGCCTTGAGTTTTGCTACGAAAAAGCCGTTGCATTTGTGAAGGTGGGGGTATAGACGTTGACTATGGATTTGCCCTCTTAGGCCTGAACAGCCTAACCGCGGTTTTGCATCTACAAGTGTGAAGTCAAGGTGCCATCTCAAAAATCGTTCAATTAAGTTTTCGTTCTCCTCGAGAGTGATGCTGCAGGTTGAATAAACCAAGCTTCCACCTTCCTTCACAAATTTTGCGCAGCTATTCAGCATTTTCCATTGAATGTCACCCATGTGTTTTATCAGCCGTCTAGTTAGTCGCCATTTAGCTGAAGGCAGCCGACTGAAGACACCAGTACTTGTGCAAGGGGGATCCAGAAAAACAATGTCCGCCTTGACGTTGTCGATGGGCAGTGGGTTATAGGTATCAGCAATAATTGGTGAGGCGATTTCTACACCCATCCTCTCAATTTCGCGTTTCCAAACCTTAAACCTCCTCTTAGAATAGTCTATAGAAAGTATGGTTCCTCGATTTTCCATCAGCTGAGCGAAATATGTTGTTTTACCCCCTGGGGCTGCACAAGCGTCAATCAGCGTCATACCGCTTCTTGGCGCAGCTACTTCTGACGCTAGGCAACTTGCTTTATCCTGAATGTAGAATAAGCCATCTTTGAAGCTGGAGGTGCGCACTAAAGGCTGCACTGCCTTTGCCACTTTATAAGTGTGCGATAGCGCTTCCACCTTTTCTAAGGTCACACCTTCATCATGCATCTTTTCCAACAGTTCTTCTTCAGACATTTTCAAAGTGTTGATGCGAACATAGGTGGGCGGGCTTGAAAGCATACTGTTGAAGTATTGCAGGGCAGTGCGGCGACCTAGCAGTTTGAAGCAGTATTTCACGAAAAAAGGGGGTTGAAACGTCTCAAAAGCCTTTTTTTGTGTATCTTTTAGGTCTTTCAAAACATCTTTCGGTTCTATGCCGAGTATCTTGCCTAAGGCTTCTTCAGCTCTTTTCATTCGTCGCCAACCTAAGATTGAGCGGCCGATTTTAGCGATGCTTGCTGCCTTTTCATAGTTGCTGCCTTCTCCCATCTTTGTTTGGAAAGTGTAAAGGCGGAGAAAGGCGCGAACTTTCGGATCAGACTCCTTTATGAAATTGGGCGTGGAGGCATAGGTTACGAGATAGTCCAGGAAGTTCTGTCTTCGGACAGTTTCCATCACTAGCTTGTGCGCTAGACCTCTGGTGCTCGAATTTTCGATGGTCAGCTCTCTTGCAGCTCTGGTTAGAGCCAGTCGCTCGCTGATTTGCTTCTGGTCAATTAAGCATAGACCTTCTATGGCAAGGGCCCAGGCATCTCGTAACACGTGACACACACACAGTATGAATTCTATCTTCTAACTAACACCTCATGATCAGATGTTTTCGTTCTCGAGCAGGTAAGTCCGAAAGCGTTTCGTATCTAGATAATTGGAAGGCTGGCTTGTCAGCCCACTTTTTTCCGATTGGGCATAGGTTGTAGCAGTATCCGCACAGAAATTGCTTATTGCAGAGCTCCTCTCTTAATTTTTTGATAAAACCAACACAGCGATCTCTGGAATATCCAGTTGGTGGATTGCGGTGTTCACTTATGGCTCCAGCGGGGCATGAATTGACACATCGTTGGCAATTTCGACACGGATTGAATTTTCTCAATTTCTGATCTGGTTCAAGGCGAGCGTTAGTAAGAACAACTCCGAGGTTGACTCTGGGCCCATACTCTGGAGTTATTATGATGCCGCATCGTCCATAAACGCCCAGGCCAGCTTCGTAAGCGGCCAGCTTAAATGATAAACGGTGAATTAGCCTTTCTTGGTCGAAGAGACCTGTGGGGATAACTGCGTTGAGTCTTCTTTCTTGAAGAAACTCAGCAACTTTGTATTGAATCCAGTCTCGGAAAATGTGCATTATTCTATTCTCTCCCACTATCTTCCTTTCGAGTTGGAGGGAGCGATAATAGTCAAGCCCCACAAAAAGGCCAAAGACAATTACAGAATTACAATGTTTCCAGATATCGTGAGGACGACAACCAGGGATAGCGTTTTCAAAGCCGCTTGGGTCAGCAATCCGTATTTCATAAGCGCCAAGATCTTTGACGAGCTGAACTACACCATTTTTCAATTCTACCAAGCGGATTCTCCTCAATAATACGTTCAGCCGTATTCTTTTTTATGGCTTTCCACCAGCTTCTGAGATGGCTTGCATATGAAAAAATGTCTTAGCCAATCTCTAAATATAGAGACTGGACATGTATATGCAGCATTTGGAAACAATAGACAATGGCAGGACAAAAACGATTAGACGACTTTTCCAAGCATTTGGCTACTTCCGAAAAGAAAAATGAAGATCCAACAAAAAACTCATCGAAGGTTAACGAGAGAATAACAGTGAAGACGAGCTCTTCACGAAGAGATGATCCTAAACAACTCCCTCCTTCCTATCTTGTTTCAGCTTCCTATGAGGGGCAACGAGGTAGAATTCGCCTTAAATTATATGAACCAGACACTAAGAAGATTCACTTCTGGCATGACATAACCGGACATCAACCTTACCTCCTCACCAACCTCTCTCCCTATGAACTTGACCAACTAAGCAAAGTAAGAAACCATCAGGGTCTTGCCCGGTTTGAACCTGTCGAAAAGTTTGACCCATTATTAGACAAAACTAGGACCTTAACTAAGGTAGTAGCAAAGGACCCCCTGGCTATCGGGGGCAGACCCCGAGGATGTCTAAGGGAAATCATTCCTGAAGAGCACGCGAAAGTTGCGCAACCTGAGCAACCAAAAGCCAAAGTATGGGAAGCTGCAATCAAATACTATCAGTGTTACATTTACGACCGCGGTCTAGTACCTGGCATGCTGTACTGTGTAGAGAAGGGCAGCCTCACACGCGCGCAGGTGGACACCACGGAAGTTATCATTAAAGACATCCGAAACCTATTCAAAAACGAAGGAGAGAAGGAAAGAGAATTCATTGAACGATGGGCACGCTTGCTCGAGTATCCTGCACCTTCCTTTAGACGTGTAGCTTTAGATATCGAAGTTTTTTCGCCCCTAGCTACTCGGGTCCCAGATCCTCGAGAAGCACCATACAAAGTGATATGTGCCTCTTTAGTGTCAACTGAAAACCAAAACAGAGTCTTGTTGCTGAAAAGAGATGGTGTAGAAGATGGGTGTGAAAAACTAGCAACCAACACGAATGTGGAGTTTTTTGATTCGGAAGAAGCTTTGCTTAGATCAATTTTTGAGGTTTTGTGGGACTACCCATTTGTCATTACATTTAATGGTGACGATTTTGATTTGCGTTATCTAGCCCATAGAGCTGAGAAGCTGGGTATCGGGTGGAAGGAAATTCCGATTGATGTAGGCCGGCGAGTTTGCTTGCTGAAAAGTGGAGTCCACATTGACTTGTACAAGTTTTTTTATAACCGCTCCATCCAGATTTATGCTTTCAGCAACAGGTATCGTGACGTGACGTTGAATGATGTTGGCAAAGCCTTAATTAGCGTTCCCAAGGTTGAACTGGACAAGCCCTTTGCTGAGTTATCTTACTCTGAACTTGCGAGGTACTGCCTTCGTGACTCGGAGATTACTTTTAGGTTGACATCTTTTAATAATGACTTGGTTATGAAGTTGGTCTTAGTTTTGGCGCGAATAAGTAAGATGCCTATGGAGGATGTGAGTAGGCAAGGTGTTTCGCGTTGGATTCGAAATTTTTTGCACTTTGAGCACCGTAGGCTTGGAATGCTTATTCCTAATACTGATGACATTTTAACCTTAAAAGGAAAGACAGCAACAAAGGCAATGATTAAAGGCAAGAAGTATAAAGGAGCGATTGTAGTTGAGCCAGTGCCTGGGGTGCATTTCAATGTGGCTGTAATGGATTTTGCGAGTTTGTACCCATCTATTATTAAAGTTTGGAATTTGGGTTATCAGACTATCAATTGTCCTCATGAATCTGATAAGAATAATGTAGTTCCCGGAACCCCTCATTGGATTTGTCAAGTGGATAGAGCTTTGGAAAGCATGGTTATTGGTTCATTGCGCGATTTGCGAGTGCGGTGGTACAAGCCCAGAGCGAAAGATAAAAGGTTACGGAGCGAATTGCAGAATTGGTATAGCGTCATTCAAAGTGCTTTGAAAGTCATCTTAAATGCGAGTTATGGAGTTTTTGGAGCTGAGAGTTTTGATCTGTATTGTCCACCTGTAGCTGAGGCTACTGCCGCTATTGCGAGGGATGCCTTGACGCGCATTGTTGACAAGGCAGAAGACTTGGGGATTGAGGTCTTGTATGGTGATACTGATAGCGTTTTTCTAAAAAATCCAAGTGATAAGCAGGTTAAGGAATTGGCGGAGTGGTCAAACCAGGAGCTGCGAATGGTTTTAGACGTGGATAAAGAATATCGTTATGTGGCTTTCAGCAGTCGAAAGAAGAATTACTTGGGTGTTTTTGATGATGGAAACGTCGACGTTAAAGGTTTGACTGGCAAGAAGCGACATATTCCATGGTTTATCAAAGACGCCTTTGAGGAGATGAAAAATAGATTGGGCAAGGTGGGCAGCTCTGCTGAGTTCGAGGCTGCAAAAAAGGATATACGAAAGGTTGTTTTGGACAGGTATGCAAGGTTGAGAAAGCGGGAGTGGCGTCGATTAGAGGATTTGGCGTTTCATGTTGTGTTGGGTGAATCACCTGAGCGGTATACAAAGACCACGCCTCAACATGTAACGGCAGCAAGGATATTGAAAGATAAAGACATTGAGATGAAAGCTGGGGATTTGGTCAGTTTCGTGAAGATTAAGCCTCGAGAGATGATGATTAGGGGAAGACGGGAGATGGTTAGTGTGATGCCTGTTGAGTTCGCCTCCGATAATGAGGTGGATGTAGAAAAATATGTGGCCTATTTACAGTCTACTTTCGAGCAAGTGCTAGACGCGTTAGGCTTAGAGTTTGAAGAGATCATTGGGTTGACAAAGCTGGAGCGATTCATGTAATTTGACGTTGAGGACCAAGATGATAAACAAAGCAACTTTTTTCTAGACCACTATAGTTGCGTGCGCGCACGCTGTTCAGGCGAGTCGTCTGTGTTAGGTAGCACATAAAAAGGATTACACTATCTCATAAACATCCGCACAACCACCAAAACGAGTGTGAACGAAAACGATAGAACAGAGACCTTATGGTCAAGCTTACTTTGAGGGTAGAAGCTCCAATTACTGGTGGACTATCGGCAACTACGAAAATTTCAAACACTTCCCCCACTGGCGAGAAATGATTAAACTTCTTCAAAACTACAAACGTAACGGAAGGCTCCTTGACATCGGATGTGCGTATGGCTTGCTAGTGAATGCAGCTTCTGTGCAATTCGAATCCTATGGAATAGACATCTCTCAATTTGCAATCGAGAACTCGAAGAGATACTGCAAAGGACGCATTATGAAAGCCTCGGCATCTGAGCTTCCTTTCATAAATGGAGCTTTTGATATTATAACCGCTGTGGACACACTAGAGCATATTCACCATCTCACCAAATGTTTAAAGGATATTAGAAGAATCCTAAAGAAAAGTGGAATATTGTTTCTTCAATTGCCAAATCCATCAATTTGGCATCTCTGCAAATATGTGAATTTGGTAGACAAGACTCATGCGAATGACCTAGGCTTGAAAGAGTGGAAAGCTATTTTATCCAAGAATGGGTTGAGGGTAGAGAAATGCCTAGGACTAGTTTCGTACGCTTTCAAGAAAAGACCGCTCTTTCTTAAATCGGAAAGGGGCGTAGTGCTGTTTCCCGAGTTGTGGATAATCGCCAAGAAATAGAGAAAGATCATTTCCTTCAGGTTTCAACTGTGTGAGGGAAGTCGTGAATCCAAGGTTTTTGATTCAGGACGAAGACTCTAAGATAATTTTTGAAATAGATGAAATAGTTCTTCATTTTTCCATGTTTTTTAACTCGCCTAAGCGAGGTGTGCGCCTTTGCTTCCCCGTTAACCAGACATTTGCCAACTTTTCCCATTTTCAAGGAGAAAACCAAGTCTTCAGCGATTGCTAAATTTTCGTCAAATCCCCCAATTTTGCGGAAGACTCGTTTTCGACAGGCACAACACACTGTTGGGAAGAGAGGGAAGCCTAGTTTTGCAGTCAATGCTGCCACTTTGTTCACAAGGCCATAATGAAAGAGTTTGAATAAGTTGTCTGCAATTCCTGATCTCTCAAGACCCACGAGTGACCCAGAAACATAGGCAACCCTAGAATCGGCAAAGCTTTCATACATCTTACTTATGAAGCTTGAATCCAGAAGGGTATCTGCGTCTAAGAATATCAACAATTCCCCCTTCGCCTTTTGCGCTCCCATGTTTCGAGCTTTGCTGACGCCCCGCGTTTCTACGTTTAACACCTTGTTTGTGTATTGCTTGGCTAAGGCTTTGGTGTTATCTGGGCTATCGCTATCGACAACGATGACTTCGATTGCGCCCTTTTGGAATTTTTGCCTTCGAATGCTTTTCAGACATCGCTCGATGTGTTGTTCTTCGCAGTAAGTTGGTATCACTATTGAAACAAGAGGTTGGTTGGTGATTGGTGGCCTCCCCCGTCGTTCCACTTGTTGCATTTCGATTTCAAGTCACAACTATATAAAGGTGATAGTCAATTAGCTTCCTATTTGCTTTCTGTAAACGATGACCGGAAGTGTTACTGAGATTATATTGGTGAAGAGTATCACGTTTAAAGCTACACTTGAGAGCATTTCTGCGTGGGGGAGACCATATGCAAGGGGCAGAGTGCTCATAGCGGCGGACGCTGCACCTTTGCCTACGATGAGTCCGATGGCGGGAAAGTGAGGTGCTAACTCACTCTTCCAAGTGCCTACTTTTACAGCAGCTAATCGTGCGCCGTGAAGTAGCAGGCTGATGATTACTCCAAGCAATAATTCTTCGAAGCCTGTGAACATGTAAATTAATCCGATGAAGGTAAAGAAGAAGGTTGTCAAAATGAATGTCAGTTCTGAATGAAACCGCCCTATCAAATTTTTTAATTTAAACATAACGTCACCGTCAACCTTCATCCTTAAGGAACCAGTGAGAGATCTCGAATTGCCTAGAATTAAGCCAAAAAGGAATATCGCGATGCCTCCGCTTCCGCCGAGCAACTCGGTTCCTGAGTATACTCCAAGAATTGCTGCCAACGTGAAGGTGTAAGTGTACTCACTTTTTCTAGAGAAAAAGAGGAGATACAGCCAGGCAAGGCCTCCTGTGACGCCAATAAAGATTGAAATAGACAGGTTTCTGACTAACTCCAAGGAAATTTCATGAATGCCTAGTCCCCCTAGAGTTATATAGTTGAGCAGTGACAACGCGGAAATTAAAACGATTATGTCGTCAATCAACGATGATATTGTTAAGGTTGTGAAGGATTCTCTTCTAATTTTCAAGTGTTTGCAGACGACGCTAACGGTTGCCGTGTTCACTCCCCCCCATGCCGAGGCAAGTAGCAAAGCATAAGCCCACCTGATGGAAAACACGAAATGAAGAAGAATACCGACAACACTTGTACTGAAGGCAAAACCACAAACTGAGAGGAGAACTGCTCTTCGACTATGAGCCAACACTTCATAGAGGTCCATGTGTAATCCTGCGTTGAAACCGATGAAGGCGATTGTGAGTGGTGCAAGGAAAGGTACTACGGCCACTAGTTCGGCACGATTGAAAAAATTGAGAATTGGCCCACAAATTATTCCTGTGAAGAGTAATAGAATGACGTTTGGAAGTAAAATCTTTCGAGATATCCAGTCTCCTATGAAACTCAGAATCATGATTGCTGCGACAGTGAAGAAGACTGCTGGAATCTCCATCTTTCTATGCTCCAGGTTAGACATTGCTGTTGCTGCTTAAAAGCTCAACATCCGTCCAACTGATTCGGAACTTGTTCGTGCGAAACTTGGGTAAGAACACTACGGCGCTGCTTTGACGCCATGTCTCCGACTTTTTGCATCGTAAAGCATTTAAACCGCCATCTTCTTCACATAGACGGCAGGCTATAATAATGGGCAAACGAATTCGTGTGCAGCGGCGAGGACGAGGAGGACCAACATTTCAAGCCTCCACTGAAAAGAGGATAGCGCCAGCCAGATACCCACCTGTGAGGAACGAACAGGTAGAGGGCACAATAGACGGCACAGTTGAAGAGATTTTCCACGAACCGGGACGCGGTACACCTCTTGCCAAAATACGACTTGATACAGAGCACGATTATTATTTCATTGTCCCTGAAGGTGTTTATGAAGGACAAAAGATTCAGATCGGCATCAACGCGCCAGTCAAAATAGGTAACGTTCTCCCCTTGAGCGTGATTCCGGAGGGCACTGTAATTTGCGGAATAGAGCTTTTGCCAGGCGATGGAGGAAAAATAGCTCGCTCTTCTGGGACATATGCGACGCTCGTTGCCCACACGCCACAAGGAGCCATGATCAAGTTCCCATCGGGAAAAACAAGATACGTTAACGATTTCTGTCGAGCTACAATAGGTATCGTTTCAGGGGCTGGACGCCTTGAAAAGCCTTTCCTTAAGGCTGGAGCCAAGTATCACAAGAAAAAGGCAAAAGGTCAAAAATATCCGCGGGCTCGAGGGATTGCCATGGTTGCTGCAGCACACCCATACGGAAGCAGCAAGAGGGGTGGCCGCAAGGTGACAACAGTTGCACGTGGAGCACCGCCTGGCAAGAAAGTGGGTCTAATTGCTGCTAGAGGAACAGGTAAGAAAAAGAAGAGAAGAAGATAAGACCTGTAAAAAGATTAATAAATGGCTTCAAAGAAGGGTGCGTAGGCGAGAATCTTATGCCTAAAGAGTTTACTTACCGAGGATATACTTTTGAGCAACTGCAGAGTCTCTCGATGGACGAGTTCATACGTTTGCTTCCTTCCCGCCACCGTAGAAGCCTCCAGCGGGGGTTGACAATTGGACAACAAAGCTTTCTAAGAAGCGTCAGAGACGCTAAAGCAGCTATGGACAAAGGGCAAAGCGTAATAGTTAAGACGCATGCTCGGGACATGGTCGTTCTCCCTGAAATGGTGGGAGTGACTATTCTGCTTCACAGTGGAAAAGAATTCGTCGCGATTGAGGTCACGCCTCAAATGGTGGGGCATTATCTTGGGGAGTATTCTGTCACAAACAAACCTGTCAGACATGGACAGCCTGGCATTGGCGCTTCTAGATCATCAATGTATGTACCGCTAAAATAAGAGTGAAAAGCTTCATTATGCCCTATATCGCGGTTCAGGTCCTTGTTTTTTCCCGGTAGCCAAGGGCACCTTTGGGAGTGGGATAGGTGGAGGGATGTGAAGTGTTCGGGAAATCATCACAGACTCGATGAATACAACATTAGAAATAGTCTGCATAATAATGGGCGACACTTTCTGTTCTTTGTGGGCCTTATGCATTTTTTCTAACTCTTCTCTGTCTCCTACGACGTGAGCCTTTCCTTTGAGGCTTATTTGTGCCACAGAGGGATTATACGTGATTGTAAATACAAAGGGGACTTCTAACGATTTCTCATGGGATTTGTCGACACCTAAGATGTTGAGGTTTGTGTTGATGTTAATTTTTGGCAGTGGTCTTTTAATCTCCAAGAAGCGTTCTGCGGAGACATTGCTTATGAAGACGTTCACTCGAATTTTCATCTTTTCTGCCTTCAGCAATGCAAACCTCCCTATTGCTGATCTTGTTTGTATCTGGTGAAGCCACAATGCCCGCAAGTATGACGGTTGCCGTGGTCTGCCATGAAGTAGCCTGGACCACATCTTTCACAGAATGGTCGTAGTCGTGTCAAGCCTTCGTCACCTATTTTGTAGCATTTGAAAATTCCTTTCTCTCTTTTCTTCGGTTTGTCCGGCTTCGGCTTCTCTGAAGTTTTTACTTCTTCAATTTCGGCTTCTGTTTCATTCTTCTCTTCTTCGAGAGTTGGCTTTGCTGTTTCTTCCGGCATTTACTATTCCTCTTTCTTCGGTTTTTTTATTTCCTTCTCGGTTTTAATAGTAGAGGATGCCTTTTCTTCCACAGATTCGGTTTCTTCCGGCTTATCTTTTTTCAGATTTTCTTCCACCGGTCTTGTTGAGCCCGTGTCTTTCGTGATATCTGCGGAGACGTTTCGATGTATGGTATGTTTTCGCTCGACTAGTTGTGCTTGTTCAGCTGTTTCATAGGCGGATGCCTCGCCGATGGCAACTGTCGTTCCTGTCTTTGTTTCCACTTTCTTGATGAAAACTAAATCAAGCTTTGTCTTCAGTAAATTTGAAAGGTTGCTTCTTAACTCCAAACGAGGAATAGTTTGTCCTTCTTGGCCGTGAGTAACTTCAAAGGCCACTTCCTTCCTTTTTAGCAAAGGATTGTGCTTTTCAGATAGGATTCTGATCTTCAAATCTTAATCTTCCCTTGATGATTGGTGTGGAACAGAGAAAGCTTTTTTGTCCTTATAAAGCTTCATTCATAAGGATGATGAATCTGAGACTAGCGACGCGCAAGCATTTTTCTCTGTGTGTCCTTTGTCTATTTTTGCATTATTAAGAAAATCACATGTGGGCAGATTTGGAGAGTGTGAGGGGAAGGAGAGATCGGAGAATGCGATCTCAGTTGCTATGTAAGCAAGACCTCACACTCTATGTGACTTTTCTGCAGTAACAACTATAATCTTTATTGTCAGGTGTGTTAGATCAGGCAAGTTTTTACATCGCAAATGCTGCTGTGAGGAATAATTAATTCATGTATGAAGCCCTTTATCTATAGTTTGGACTCTGCGCGATCTCTCTTGAAAGAAGGGCTGTTCTCCAACTTTCCAAGTGCTTACTGGTCACGTGGACACAGTTTTCATCCGAACTTAGTTTGAATGTTCGAGGAATCTCGAGCTTCGTAGTGGACGCTGCAGCATGGTTTCAGTAGTCTGTGAATAATGCTAGGTTTTTCTAGGCATTTTCATTGCGTCAACGATCTTCCGAACCTTACGTTTCATTTCAATCGTTACCTTCACTGCCACAACTCCCTCGTGTGGTTGACCATAAAGCACTAACGATGTTTCAGGTGCGGTTAGAATAGCGGCTAACGTTAGCAGATCTTCTTCTCCGTCGACAACAATTTTCGTCTGCTGAGTATTCTCCATAGCCCTTTCGATAGCTGACCATGCTTCATCTGTTATTGTTCCTGGAGGGTTCTCTATCTCCATGACTTCATCCGCAAAGGCGGGTATTGGGGGTATTTCTTTTCTCATGATTCTGTTATCGACGATGCAAACGTCGGGAAGCAGATGGTGTCTATACAAGTCTTTGGTTACTCTGTCCCCAACAGTGATTACCTTGGCTGGTTTTTCTCGTTCAATCAAGGTGCCTACCATCACCATTGTATCTTTTGTAGAGCCACGGAGAAGGGTTCCGAGAGGTTTTTTCAGCTGTTTCCGGAGCTGTGGTGTAAGATGGTGGATGGAGATCACCTTTTGTTAGCTAAGAACCTCTTCATGGATCTGTCATAGGTTTTTTCCTCTTCAGAGGAAAACAGACAGCCGGGTAACTCGTTTTGTTCCTTGTGAAATCGTATGCATTCGCAGCATCGACCTTTCTTGGCGCATGATGGATAGGTGCAACCACAATTTCTCAGGTTCACCTCTAGATTGGGGCAGGGCAATCCTTGATGAGTTTTTGTCATGCAGTTGTGCCTTCATGCAAGTCTACAGGACATTAGCTTTTGTATACGCGCAAGTAGCTGCGTTATCTGACTCGCAGTGCGTAGCGTCCTTTTTCTTTGATTGCCATTACTTTGGCAATCTCGGATTCGTCTGGGTCTATGATTATAACCAAGCCGCTGAAATCGTCACTGAGCGTGGCGGTCTTGCATTTTGGGCACAACGAGGCTGTCGTGATTCTGTGGCATTCTTGGCAGGCTTTTTCTGTCATTCTTTCTTGCTCTCCTCGTCATTAGTCGAGCGCGCAGTCTCTTCTGTTGCCTTCTTTTCGGCTTCGCTCTTCAGTTTTTTCAGCTCTTCCTTTATCCATTCAAGCTTTCCGAGGAAAGGCTGTCGCGCTGTGACTCCAATTTTTCCGGAGCCCCCTCCTCGAGCCAAAGACACCGCCGTTATGCGAGCTCTAACGTGGTCACCTGACGATAGCTTTCTTCGTGTTTCTTTGCCCATTAACACGCCTTGCTTTTCATCATATGAAATATAATCGTCGATCAGTTGTGAAACATGCAGTAATGCGTCGATAGGACCGACGCGGATGAACGCCCCAAAATCCGCGATTTCCACAACTTCGCCTTCCGCGATCTCTTGAATTTTTGGGTAGTACGTGAGGATAGAAAAAGAGACTTTGTGGTAGGTTGCGCCATCTCCTGGAATTATTTTTCCAGTCGGATTGACTCTTATGTGTGTGACAGCGACTACGTAGCCGAGTTCATCGTCAACCATTCCTTCATATTTCACTTTGAGCTGTTCATGTCCTGCTTGCTTCAAGGGGTCACCGAATTTTTCAGGTGGTATCCTAATCGTGTCTTCGAGAGAGATGAGCTTGAACATTATGATTTTCCCCAGGCTAGACTAGCTTGTCCTACATAAACTTCTAAAGGATGTTAAAAATCTTTTCAATATTTACTGGTACACATCCAAAGTCGTCTTTGGGATTTGGTTTTGCGGGATGTACCCGTCTATGGCCAAATGGGATTTCTGCCTTAGATATATGACAGCTACATTTTTCTGCCTGAGCTTCTTTCTCAACACTCGGTCATTCGTTGCGGCGCAGTATTTCATTTTTGATGCTACTCGAACGATTACATCATCATAGGATTCTGCGTTGCCTTTTTTCACTTTCAAGCGGTTACATTGTTGGGCAAGGTTCATTGCAAGGGCTGCTTGACGTTGCAGTTTGACGGATCTTTTTTTCATAATTTTCTCTAGCTCATGACACGTTGAAGACAGAACTACTGGCTCAAAATGTTGAGTTAATACCTTTGTTAACTCTTCGAAGACATCGATTCTAAATTGCGCAGAGGTGAAAAGGAAGCTGGAGTCGAGTATGACTCTTAAAGGTTTTCTCAAGTCGGTTTCCTTTTTCTTTTTAACATCAAATTCTTCACTGGGCTATGCCATATCCAATTAGCCGCCATCTTCCAGCGATTTTTCGACTAATTGCTGTTCGCATCCCTTTTTCCACGCACACAGGACGCACAAGTTTTATGGTAGCTGTTTCTCCTTTTACGGATGTCACTGCACCTGCTGTGATGGTTGTGCCGACGTCTAGGAGGAGGTTTTCTCTTGGACGAATCTTGTCAATGGCAATCATTTCTCTGGTTCCTACAGCACGTTCAAAGAAGTATGTCTCTATGGCAAGTTCTGAGACCGTTGGGGGCAGTTTTTCAGGAAGACCTACTAGGTTCCCGGTGAGGCTGTCTGCTTTGGTCAGAGATGGGTCGAGCATTGTTCCGACTCCCACTAAGCCGCCACATTGAACCTCATCTAATTTTCTTCCACCTGCGTGGAGGCTGATGATTTTAGTCAGTAAGGGCTTATATAAGCTTCTGCCTTGCTTTTCTTGCCTTATGCCTGGGCGGATTTCTACTTCGTCTCCTATTTCGAATTTTCCTTGGGTGATGCTGCCGCCTATGACGCCACCTGCCAGGTTTTTAATTGTAGTTCCTGGCTTGTTTATATCGAATGAGCGGACAACGTACATTAAGGGTGGTTTTGTAGCGTCACGATTGGGTGTGGGAATATGTAGTTCCATAGCTTGGATCAGGGCGTCTATGTTTATGGAGTGCTGAGCAGAGATTGGAATGACAGGGGCATTTTTTGCTATGGTGTCTTTGACGAATTCAGTGATTTCGCTGTAGCTTTCCAGGACTCTTTTTTCGTCAACAATGTCTATTTTGTTTTGTACGATGATTATCTTGTCTATGCCGACAACTTGTATGGCTGCAAGGTGCTCTCGGGTCTGAGGTTGAGGGCACGGCTCATCTGCTGCGATGACGAGGATGGCGCCGTCCATGACTGATGCGCCTGAGAGCATAGTTGCCATGAGGGCTTCATGTCCTGGAGCATCTACGAAACTGATGGCTCTTTGGAATTGACATTCTGTGGGACATGATGGGCATTTCTGGGTTGTGGAGTAGCACTCGGGAGTGTTACAGTTGGAGCATCTATAGATTGGACAGTCGGCATATCCGAGTTTTATAGTTATGCCTCGCCGAAGTTCTTCACTGTGTTTAGCTGCCCATATGCCCGACAAAGCTTGAACTAGGGTGGTTTTTCCGTGATCTACGTGTCCTATTGTTCCAATGTTTGCTTCGGGCTGTTTGGGCAGGATTTTCAGGTGCGTGTACCTCCAGTTTCAGTCTCTTTCAGCATCTCCTCTCTATTGTTGGTCTTGGCGTCTTTTTTCCCTGCTTTTTTTGGTGTGGGCGGCTTTTCTTTCTCCTCTAGTTTTTTGTCTGCCTTGTGCTCTTCTTGTTTTTCTTTTTTCGATTCAAGTTTTTTTGATTTTTCTTTTCGTTCTTTTTTCTTGGGTTTTTCCACGATTTTCATGTTTATTTGAACGGTGTCTTCTGTTATGACTTTTCCTCGGAGGGTTTTTCTTCTGCGTTCTCCTTGGGAGGTTGGATGGAATCCGGTGCCTTGCGTTACTATCAAGCTGGCTTTGACCCCGCCGTGAACGTCGGGGCGCATGGGAACCCCATCTTTGTCTGAGCCTCCGGTGATTTTCAATGTGTGCCCTCCTAGTCCTATGGCTGTGCCATCTATTGTTTCGCCTAGTTTTCTACCTACTAGTGGAGAGGCCCGAGGGCCTTCTAATTCGACTATTTGGGACTTTCCTGTTTCGGGGTCCGAAAGGATTATCTTGAATTTCGCCATTGGAGACATCAACTTCATGAGTGCCAAGTTTGATTATGGATTGTAAACAGCGTTTTTAAAGCTTCCTAACGCAATTTAAACGAATGTTGCAACGTCCCTTTGCGTGCGCGCATTGGTGACCTTAAACTAAAGCTGCCTACTACCAAAAGAGGCTTCAGGAACAGGTGGAAATTTGGAGGGCATTCTCGCTTGTTGAGATGCTCATCAATATTTTTAGAGTGAATCTCAGGATTCTTCCTAGTAGAATGAAGGTTGGCGTTCATATGCGTGTTTGGGAGGTTCCATTTTAGCAGTCTCTTTACACGATAATGTCTCTATTAATTCGTACTTTCGAGAGCCGAGTCCATGTTTTTCTGCGAACTTTATGGCAAGGTAGGGATCTTTCATTGGCCCCCAAAGACGTTCAAAGGGGTGAAGATCTACATTGGGGTCCAAGTTGACATGTTTGAAGTAGGGCGGAATAGCTTGTTCAATTAATCCAGCTTTTGCAATGAGATCCAATGTAGCCGTTTCAATCGCAACTATTCCGCGGCTGCCTAACACGCCAATATCTGCAACGATATTGGGTTGCGCCATCCCCATACAGTCACAATGAGGAGTCACTTGAAGTATGAAGTTGAGAAAGAACTGCTTATTTTTGTCAAACGTATCAAGGACGTGCTTGGAGGCAATCGCCATCAATTCTTGGAAGGCTGCGAAGAACTCTGGTTTAATCTGGAGAGATTTGGCTTCTTTGTCAATTTTAAGGCACTCGAGGCAGAGCTGATTTCTGCAAGCAAAGAGAAGCAATGAGAGTTTGTGCTTTTTAACATCGTATTTGAGGGCGTTGTAGGGGCAAGTTTTGACGAGTTCGCTTGCATGTTCGGGTGTGCACTTTTCTGGATTCCAATGTGTTACAGAGCTCTCGACGCCATGGATCTTATTCCATCGTGATTTAGCTGAGTAACCGCCTAAAGCAAGATTCTTGATGGCACCACCGTAACCGGAGCAAGCGTGTCCTTTTGCGTGGGTCAAATCTATCAACGCGTCTGCGTCATGAAGCACTCCACTCATTTCTAATTTATCTACGTTTTTAAACCCAATAGAAACTGAGTGTGTGTAACCGTCCTTTATGCCTGCAGCGGGGACAATGGGGCAGCCACATGTCTCTTGCGTGTAACCCCGAGCGACTGCGTTGTAAACCGAAGTGGGATTGTCCGTGATGAAAGGCCAGCCACCGACCTGTTTGACTGCGCTAACTATGCGTCTCACAAAGAATACGGGGACAGTCTGATATCCATCTTGGAAGCCTAAGTGCATCTTGATTGCGACTTTGTCCCGCTTCTCTATTGTCGAGAAATCCAACAGCTCAACAATCTTGTCAACTTTGGCTCCTAAGGCGGCAAAAACCGCATCTCGGCCCTGTTGAATAGAGCCAAAATAGACTTCTGTCTTTCTAACCATGTTTTTTTCTTCTTCCGACTTGGAAAGCGCCAACGCGAAATAAAACCTTGTCGGTAGTATCTTCTTTGCTGGTCTCAAGCGCGCGCGCGAAGTGTCGCGCAAGCACGTAATTTGAAAATCGCCATCTGTTTAGTCTTTACAAGACTACACGGTTTCGAGTTTATAGACAACCTTCAACCCCTTCAGTGTTTCATGCACGGCGGTCCCGATCTGCAAAATCTCTTCTAAATCGATCGGTCTTCCCCAGTCATATACGTGGTCATAGCGTCCCCGAATGGGCTTAAATCCCATGGCTTGCAGCCGTTCAGCTACGACCACGGGACTGGCGCCTTCACTATTGAACCAAAGGGTCAAATATGTCTTCACAGCTAATTCCTCTCCAAAATGCTTGCCACGCGCACATTTATGCTTTTGCATATGGCAAATAGTATAATATGGTCCTAGCGTCCTTCTCAGATACATGCAAGCATTATTTCTGTCTATGGTTTTTACGTTGTTATGTATCTATGTTGCCTGCTAGGCGCCAACTTCTTCTGCAATGTCATATAGATCAAGGGAAACAAGCTTGGCCTTGGTTGGAACGCCGTTCCATGACCATCCTCGCGCTTGATAGTAGTCGTCAAGCATGCGTTCAAATTCGCTTCTCTTGATTATGCTTGCTTTTGACCTTCCTTTTGGGATAGGATCCTTGAATACTCGAGCAGGTAAAGAATCAGCATTCCTGTCCAAGCCTTCTCTTACGTTGAAAGCTCGCTGCAAGTTGTAGACTCTCTCGCTAATCACGAAGAGGTCAGCCAAGCTGAGGTCCATTCCAGTAACTGCCCTAACTAGCTCTGGATAAGCCTCAGCGAAAAATGTATGTCTCGTAAACTTGCATACTCCTGTAATGTCATATAACGTCATCAAGTCTTCATGAACCTTCACTTCGAAACCTTTATTTTCAGCGGAAAACCGGTCTATGCCCGAAAACTTCCACCACTTTCCTACAAGTTCGGTTCCATAAACCACCGCTGTTAGATGATCTCCACCACGAACAGCAACGGCCATAGCCAGCCCCATACCCTTAATTCCGCGAGCATCATATGCTGGTAGTTCAAGCCCTTTAGAGTGAATCGCGAAGTCCCGAGAGCCCTTACCCAGCTTCTCACTTGCTGCTTTTACACCATCTGACAGAAGAGCGCCAACTTTGCCCTCTCGATAAGCCATCTTCTTCAGAACTTCCAATATCGCATCAACATCTCCAAATTTTGGTTCTAGGCCATCTAAATCTTCACGGCTAAGCAAGTCTTTTTCGAAAGCTTCCATCGTCCAGGACACAGTGAGCCCAGCTGAGATGGCGTCCAGTCCGTATAGGTCGCACGTCATGTGGATGCAGCATAGTTCTTCGAAGTTATCAACTTCTAGATTAGCGCCGAGGGAGTATATTGTTTCGTATTCAGGCCCATCAAGTTCGGTGCCTGCATATTTGCCATCGTTGATTCTAGTGATCCTTCCACACGGCTTAGTACAGCCCGGGCATGCTTTGTTTCGGATTGTGAATTTTGGCGACCAATAGTAAGGGTCTAATTGGGATAGCTCTCCTTCTTTGAGGTTGTCAAAAGCTTTATGAAAATAGCCTTGTTGCCAGTTACGGCTAGGATGAGTTCCTCTGTTTTCGTTCATCCAGGCAAAAAACTCTCCGGTTCCATACTTTATGTCTAGTCTCGAGTCAGGATTCTTCTTAATCTTTTCCGCCCACTGGATCACTAAATCGTGCAGAGCTTGAGAGTTGGCGTATTCGATATTTGAAGTTCCCTTTACCGCGATTGCTTTCAGTTTTTTGGCGCCCATAACGGCGCCAAGGCCCGTCCTCGCTGCTTGCCGTTCATTAGAGTCTATACCAGCTATTTTTGAGAGGTTTTCGCCAGCAGGTCCAATCACAGCTGATGAAAAGCCGTGATAGCTAGTTTTTAGTAGAGCAGCTGTTTCCCGTACATTCTTTCCCCAAAGTTCTTGAGCGTCCTCTATTTTTACTGAACTGTCTTCAATCCTTAGAGCAGCAGGTTTCGGACTTTGGCCGACGATTGCGAGTAGGTCATATCCTGCTTTCTTCAAGTTGGGCCCAATTGTGGCGCCTACAGATGCTTTTCCAAATCCGCCAGTTAGAGGAGACTTTGCAATGAAGAGAGTTTTTGAAGCGGTGGGGATGCCTGTCCCCGTCAATAGACCCGGGGCAACTATTAGCTTGTTGTCTTTGCAAAGAGGGTCCAAGCCTTTTTCCGTTTCTTTGAACAGCAACGCAGTCGCAAACCCCATCCCCCCCAGAAATTTGCGGGGCCACTCAGGTGAGATGTGTGTTGTTTTGAATGATTTGTTTGATAAGTCTACTGTTAATATTTTGCCTGTGTACCCTTTCATGGGCCATTCACAGTCATAGACTATACTTTTAGTTCTTTAAACCATTTCTCTACGACGACAGTAGGTTTCCCTGCTGTGTTGCTAATTTCTTGTCTTGTTGGGGGAGTCTCTCTGTAGAAGGGTATTCTTGTGGATATTCGTTCCTCATAGGTCGGTATGAGCTCGTTTTTATAGAATACGCCTAAAGGCAACTTGTTGTCCCATTCTCTGGACTTTTCAAGTGCATTCGCAGTTTTTTCCAATTCTTGATCCGGACTCGTCACTATCGGATCCCAGCCAGTCTCTTCCAGTTTGTAAACTCGTTTTTCATACCAGCCTTTAGTGTTTATATTATTGTATGTGGGACACGGTTGTTGAACGTTGATGAAAGCCATTCCCCTGTGTTTTACTGCTTGAATTATCATGTCTTTCATGTGTTTCACGTCGTAGGCGTATGCTCTCGCGATGAAAGTATAACCAGCAACAAGAGCTAACGCAATTGGGTTGATGGCAGAGTTAAGGTTGGGCTTTGGAAGTGATTTTGGTTGTCTTCCAAGCTTCAATGTAGGCGAGGCTTGTCCTTTTGTGAGACCGTAAACGGCGTTATCGTGAATAATGTATGTCATGTCAAGATTTCTTCTACCCGCATTGACAAAGTGTCCAGCGCCTATGCCCAATCCGTCTCCGTCGCCTCCGGTCGCGATTACTTCTAAGCCAGGATTGGCTATCTTGATGCCCGCTGCGAAAGGCAAAGTTCTGCCATGCAAGGTGTGTATTCCATTCGTGTACGTGAAGTGGGGCGTTTTGCCTGAACAGCCAATTCCAGAGACGATGACTGCTTCGTGCGGTTGCAGCTGCAGTTCTGCGATAGCCATCTGTAGGGCAGTGTATATGCCGAAATTACCGCAACCAGGACACCAATCGACGAACACAGGCGTTCTGAGCCGTGAGACTTTATGCGCCAAAATTCAACACCTGCCTTTTGGGAGCCTCACCGCGAATAGCTTCTCTCAGAGCTTTATGAAGTTCAGTGGTGGTCATGGGTCGCCCGTTGTATTTGAGAATGTAATAATCCATAAAGACTCCGGTTTTTTCGGTGACTATGTTTGCTAGCTGTCCAGAATAGTTCATTTCAACTGTGATCTTGGTTCTTGCTCGATTCAAAGACTCTTCGATTCTCTCTGTTGGCAAGGGGTTAATCATGCGAGCTTGCATGAACTCTATGTCAAAGCCTTCAGTCTGCAGCATTCGCATTGCTTCGAGTATTGCGCCTTTAGGTGAACCCCAGCTTACGACAACGTTTTCCGCGCCCTTTTGTCCGAAGAGGCTGAGTTTTTCTTCCAGGGGGATTTCTATATGAGCAGTCTCCAGTTTCTTCATTCTCTTCTCCATCATCATGTTTCGGTTGGAAGGTTCTTCACTTATGTGACCAGTCTCGTCATGTTCGTCTCCTGTGTACCACATGGTAGTACCTTCAGTTCCCAGAAAGGCTCTAGGTGAAACGCCTGAGTCGGTGAATTTGAACCTTTTGTATTCTCCCTGCTGAGCATCTCTATAATTGACAATGTTTCCTCTTTCTATCTTAAACTTACTGAGGTTAAAGAAAGGAAGGCTTTGCGTGCTATTGGCTAGAGCTTTATCTATCAAATGTATAACCGGCATCTGATACTTTTCGGCGTAGTTGAAAGCATTAGCAGCGTCAAAAAAGCATTCTTTTATGTCACCTGACGCAAGAACTATTCTCGGAAATTCGCCATGACCTGCATGAATTGTGAATCTAAGGTCGTCTTGTCCATGACGGGTTGGCAGGCCCGTTGAAGGAGCTCCCCTCTGATAGTAGGTGATTACAACTGGGACTTCATTATTTCCTGCCCAACTGAGTCCCTCCACCATCAAAGAAAAGCCTGGCCCAGAAGTTGCTGTGGCTGCTCTCACTCCCGTTAGCGCGGCTCCTGAAGCCATATTTATTGCAGCGATTTCATCCTCAGTTTGAATAACTAGCACGGCTCCATTTCCCTTCTTCAACGCGAAAATTTCGTGAGCTTCTAGAAACTCACTTTCGTCTGCAGCGGGAGTAATGGGGTAATAAGTCTGCAGGCGACATCCGCCCAAAATCTTGCCTAGGGCTGCAGCCTGGTAGCCTGAAAGGAACACTTTTTCTCCATCTAATTCTAGCCTTTCGAGTGTGTGTCTAAAATTGTCACCGAAGGTTTGTCTGGCGTAGCTGTAAGCTTTTCTGAGAGCCAGAACATTCATGTTAGCGATTCTGTGCTTCTCACCAAATACAGTTCTTATGGCCTTTTCCACTAGGTCAACATTGTAATTGAGCAGGCTGAAAGATATGCCCACGGCCAGCACATTTTTCATTCTGATCATTCTGCTCAGTTTCTCAATTGCAAGCTCATCAGCAACCTCCTTTAGCAAGTCCAAAAACGGCACAGGGTACACTTGGATATTTCTCTCTTGAGCGTTTTCCATCAAGTCTCCTACTGTTTCTCCAATTCCTCTGTTTTCAAGTTTCTTGTGAAGGTCAGCTAAAAATTCGACTGGCAGTGTCTTTATCTCTGAAAATTTCGTGCCAAGGTCTTCCTTCTCTAAGATTACGCCTCCGTTGGCTGCAACATCTTGTGCGTGTCTAACTACTGTTTCAGCATCGAAGGCTGCAAGTAAGTCAACATCGTTTACGTTGGCTCCAACTGGATCCTCTGAGATTCTGAAGTGAAAATAGCTGTGAAGACCTTTGATATTTGAATGGTACTCCCTTTTTCCGAAGAGATTATAGCCTCCATAGCCACAAGCTCTTCCGAAAATGTTTGCAGCGGTATCGACACCGCTTCCTTGTGGTCCACCTATTACCCAATTTAATTCTTTATTGGTCAAATGGCTCCTCCGCTCCAATGAAAGACGATTTTAGTTATCCTCCTGTAGCTCGATCAATGCCAATGCAACAAGCGCAATTATCAATCTCGCCACAGTAAGGGCAGGCACATCTACAATCATCAATAGGGCAATTACATAGTTCACACAGATATTGAACATCTGTCTCTTTCAATTTCTCCACAGACATAGCTAAGATAGCACTACAACTTGATTAAATTTTTCTCTAACGCTTTGGAAAAAAACAAATATACAACAACAATCTGATAGAGTGTCAAAAATGCAAGGAGAAATTGCAGAATGCCTATTGATTCAGAATTTATCAAGAAACCGAAAGTGAGCAGCCACAATAACCATGATGTAAGGGGCGAAGTAAATCCACCTGAGAAACTCGGCATTCATGGAACCCAAGTTGCAGTAGATCACGACATATGCAATGGAGATGCTATCTGCGTCTCTGTTTGCCCTGTAACCGTTTTCGAATTGATTGACACTCCTGGGCATCCCCTTTCAGAACAGAAATCCGATCCTGTGAACGAGTCCGAATGCATCTTCTGCAGAGCTTGCGAAACCAGCTGCCCTACTCAAGCGATTATGATAACAGAATCATAACTCCACTTTGCCCCCAAGCTGACTCGATTTTCCTTCTAGAATAGGTAGGTTTTGATATGGACAATAAAGGTCGAGTTCGTGAAATTATCAACCTCTTGGAAGGCGAATACCCAAATGCAAGAATTTCGCTTCATTTCTACAGTTCTTTAGAGCTTCTAGTTTCGACAATATTATCAGCCCAATCTACTGACAGAATAGTGAATGAGGTCACAAAGAACCTATTCAAAAAATACAAAGTAGCCAGAGATTATGCAAATGCTGATCTTGCAGAATTAGAGAACAATGTCCGATCGACGGGATTCTACAGGCGTAAAGCTCTGTACTTGAAAAAATTAGGTAAGATGCTCGTGGACAGGTTCGATTCTGAAGTTCCTCAGACGATGGAAGAATTGGTTACATTGCCGGGCGTTGGGAGAAAAACAGCAAATATCGTGTTGTCAACCGCCTTTAACACCATCGAGGGAATTGCTGTGGATACGCATGTTAAGAGGCTTGCTCAAAGGCTTGGACTGAGCAACAATAAGGACCCAAACAAGATAGAGGAAGATCTGATGAGGCTTGTGCCTAAGGAGCAATGGCCTAAATTTACTGATTTGCTAATTTTCCATGGTCGACGAATTTGCAATGCACGAAAACCGAACTGCGAGGAGTGCGTTATAAACGAGCTTTGCCCTTCAGCTTTCACTATAAAACGATGATGGAAAAAAGCCACCCAGATTTTTTGCAGGCTACTCTTTTACTTGGCGGATTGGTGTCAACACCTGAGTGGTTATAATTATCTCGGCGAATATTTCCGCTTTTGCTTTGCATATTGGGCAAACATGAGGCGGATCTTCGCGAAAACACATGTATCCACATTGCCTGCAATACCACATTTTCATCTCAATATTTGAAGGTTGTTGGGATTCTGTGGAAGGCACATGCGGCTGCATCTCGGTGGTGGTCTCCACAACTTTTGCATAGGCTCTTGTCTGCTTCTTCATAGGTCTCCGCTCTGGAATAGGAACTATAGAGGTTTTGCCTTCATGTACGTCTTTCCTGACGTACAGTGCGCAATAGCAAAATCCAAACTCCTCCAAATCTGCGTCTCGATAATCACATGGGCACAGAATGTCCCGGTCAAACTCAAACTTACCAGAAGCAAGCCTGCATGGGCATGAGGGGTAACCATATCTGTCCTCGTTGCGCGTGAGTCCTTCAAGAAGGTTTCTTAAGAATTCAGGATCAGGGTGCAAATAATAGCCATGCATTCGCGCATCGTTTTCTGCTCTTTGACGGGCCTCCTTTAGGAGGATCAAATACCTAAAACCTCTTTTATCTTGTCATCATGGAAACCATTGATTATAACATCATCGTTGACTATGATTGTAGGATAACTAAGCCGTCCTCCCCTCTTTAGAATATCCTTTTTGATTTCTTCACGATCTTCCTCACTGCAAAGGTCGACGTCAACGTATTTAAATTCAATATCGTTGTCTTTTAAGAAATCCTTTGTCCGTTTACACCATCCACAGGTGCTTATTGCATACAATAGCACTCGATGTTTGCGATTTCTGCCTGGAACTTTGTTGCTTTTCATTGGCATCCCCCTTTTTCTACAAGGTATCTAGGCGAGCTAGTTAAATTGTCTTTTGTAGTCACACACAACTTGGCATTTTGCGTTCCCGGAATTGCTTCAATAGTTCATGGCAAGACGGCGGTGCTTTTGCACTGTTTTTGCCGTACGCCAAGAGCCAGTTCTATGATTTCTGGTATTGTTGAATAAGCAAAATCTGGGCTTGGCAAGCCAATCCTTACTCCAGTGCACCCTGAATCCACATATATGAAGAATTCACGATTCCTGTAATGATAGGAGGCGTACCTGGAGTTTCCATATTTAGGTTGATCTAAAACTTTGAAAGGCCACACCTTGCAGGCTTGTGGCTTTGCATGCTGCAAACTGCAAAAAGTCGCGTTTGCCATCTTCCCCAAGAAGACACATGATCCGTCAGATTTTTTTCCTAAAAGAAATCGGTTTATACTCGGTGAAGTGTATGCTACGCCAAAATTTTTCACGATGTTTAGCCATTCTGGAAATTTCAGGACAACTTGGTAGAATTTGCAGCATGTTCCGCATGAATTGCATAGCCACGACTTGACAAGATTCCAAGGGACCATCTGCATAGTTCGCCAGCGACTTCCTATTTGAATAATTAGGACACCGCCGATTATTAAGAATTCTCAATAGCGGTCGAGTGCGAGCATAGCGCCAACGGAAGACTTGCTGGTGACTGATGCATACATGCATGAAGGTTCTGCCTTTATCTGACTTGTGAATCTTTTAAAAGGAAGGTACATAGTTGATTGAAGTTTCTCTACAGCCCATCTGTGACGAATTTGTCTACGTTCCTGTTAGGAGGCTTTCGAAGGAAAGCTAAATTTCGCTAAGCCTTTGAGAATCTCCGAAACTGCAACTTGTGGCGGTATGTCGATGCTTTCACATTCGAATCTCACAATTGGAACTTCACTTTTGTAATACTCTAGGAGCGGTTCAGTTTGACTTTCATAGACTTTCAATCTGTCCTTTATAATCTTCGGTGTATCGTCAATTCGCTGGTAAAGTTTACCACCACATTTTTCGCAAACTCCGGGCTTCTTTGGCTTCAAGAACTGAAGGTTATAAACTTCCCCGCATTTCTCACAGATTCTTCTACTTGAAAGGCGGGTCACTATGATCCACTCGGGCACAATTAGTTGAACAACTGCATCGATTTTCGTGAATCGGTCAAGCGCCTTCGCCTGTTCGATGGTTCGTGGATAGCCGTCTAACATGAAACCTTTATGGCAGTCATCTCGAGCGAGTCTTTTCTTCAGAATCTCTATCGTGATGTTGTCAGGGACAAGGTCTCCTTTGCTCATATATTCTGCAATTACTCTGGCGATTTTTCTCTCTTTTTTTACTATTTCCCGGAAAATGTCTCCTGTTGCTATCGCAGGTATGCCGAGTCTCGATTGTAGGCGTGCGGCGTAAGTTCCCTTTCCTGAGCCTGGGGGACCAAAAAGTATGAGCTTCGTGTCACATGTCTCCTTTTCTAAAACTTATGGTTGAGAAAAGTGTATTTCTAAGTACGACAAGAAAAGCGTTGCTATTGGATACTCGCTCCAAGCGAGATACTAGCCAGGCGTGCGCGCGTCTCAAACTACATGTGCAGGGAGATTTCCATCGAAGAACATGCACGCATCAAGGATGGCCTACTTTGTATAAACATAAATTGTATGTGAAGGGTAGCCTAGCTTTGGATTTTCACAGAAATTTTCAGTCTTGTGCGGTTTCCACCCGAGAATCTCATAATCGTGAGAGACGACTCGCGTGCCTTTTCTCAACTCCTTTTCTAGCTTTGACTTAATCTTATCATTGGCGCTGGTTGTAAGGTACAGAAAGACAACGTTGGCTGGGGCAACGTTAACCTTGAAGATGTCTTCTTGAACAATTGTCACGCGATCTTGGATGCCAAGTTCATAAATTATAGATAGTGCCTTTTTAGCTAGATCTTCTCGCAATTCTACACCGACAGCTCGAGCGCCAAATTCCTGGGCAGCCATTATTACTGTTCTTCCATCACCAGCGCCTAAATCGTAAAAGGTTTCCCCAGGCTTTAAGTCAACGGCTGACAACATATGTCTGACTACAGGGAGAGGCGTTGCCACAAAGGGAGCAATGAACAATTGAATTCCTCTATTGTGCTTCTGTTACGCGTTTGACTTTTTTAAGGTTTGTTGAAAGTCCTCAAGCTACATATGTGGTTTTCTTTTTCTGTCTGGGCTGTCTTGCTTCCCCACACTTCATGCAGCTCTGTTGACAGTTTTCAAGGTATTCTTCCTCGCTCTTTGTTACCGAATCAGCAGCTTGGTGGCAGAGTTTACTTTGTTCAACACAACCTGCTTCTTTGCAGAGTTTTGATATTAGGCTGCAACACTGCTCTACGTCTTCTGGGTGAAATGCGACACGATTGGTTCGCACAAGCAAACACAGCTCTCTAGCTAAAACGCAGGTGCGAATGTAATTAAATCTGCTGAGAGTTTTTTCCCTCAGGATCTGCCGGCTGACTTCCAAAGATCCATACTCCATTCGGTTTGTCATGCCTATTTCTGAGAGAGGATCATTTATAGTTTTAGAACTTTCAATAGATACAAGTAATTCAGCTTTGCTTTTAGTCAAGAATATGTTTTCTATACACTAAATTTGCTGTTGTGGATTGCAGTTCTTCGTCTAATTTGCCCAGAACCTTCTCTTAAGCGCTTTACGCTCAGCTTCTATCAGTAATTCAAAAAAATGGTCATTCAAGATTTTCTCTCTTTTTAGGAGTTTGCTGACATCGTCCGACTTTACTCGCCGCGCAGAGAAAGCTATTGCCGCTGCTTTTCCATAGCTCGAGATCAATTGGGCAGTGTTGACAGCTTTTTGATGAAGTTTTTCTTCAGCTTTCGTGAGGGTCTTTCCTTTCTTTTCCAGCAGTGGCAACACACTGTCTTCTTCTCTTCTGAGAAGCCCCAATCGGTTTGATCCGCATTTTGGACATGTGGGTCTATCAGGCAGGTCTCTGACACGTATCATTTCAAGGTAATCCCAGCAGTCTGTGCAGATGAAACTTCGAACTTCGTTCAGCAATCTGGCTCTTGCGGATTGGATGAGAATGAGTCGCATCCTATCTGGCGGTACAAGGTCTGTTTTCATACTTACGCGCTCTATTCCAACCCTCGCTATAGGAGTCGCTTTCCCATTGGTTTCAACTTTGACAATTGTTATCTCGTTTTTCCGAAGTTTCTCGATCACTAGAAGCAGCTTTTCCAAGTCCAAGTCCTTGGTAAAGGCTTCTTTAAGCGCTTCATCATAGATTGCTGTTCCTTCGAAGCTTTTTAAAAGTTGATTGAGGCTTACACTGCTAAAGTCTACCCACTTCTTTATGGCTCCAAATCTCCTAGCTACGTGAATCATTCGACGCTTGAAAACTCCTGTTTTCACAGTGGCTCTCGCTAGAACTTCACGGGTTTCAATACTGGATGTCTGAATCAATTCCTTGAAGATCGCTATCAAATTATCTGCCTTTACTGGGTTTGCTGATTGGATGAAAATACGGTAAGGATCATGTTGAACCGCAGCAGTGTGGCCAGTTCGCTTGGACAAATGGTGTCCCAGCAGTTGAGCCAACGCACGATTGGTTAAGCTGCCAAAGTTTGCATGAACAATTACCAAGTCTTCCCAGTCTTCGACAGTTAAACGCATATCTGTAGGCACAGGATATTTGCTCTTTACCTGCTCAAACGTTTGCTCCAGCGCTCGTACTATAGTGTCTTTTTGTGCAGGGTACTTTTCAGCCAACATGCTAGCGATTTGGTCAGTAGTTTTTCCTATCTTCATTTGCTGTTCAACAGATCTTCTGATTTGACCGACTTCTTGAGAAACCTCATAAGGCACAGGAATTTCCTCTCCTATCCAGCTTGGAATGGCTCCTGTAGGATCGTCTACAGGATTGACGAATATTTTATCACCGTGGATGTGGACGATTTTCCATGGGCTTCCTCGTATGATGAATTTAACGCCTGGTTTCCCAAATTCAGCTGCAAAGGCTTCGTCCAAGATCCCTATCGCGGTACTAGAAGCGTCGTCTATGACTATGTAATGTTTTTCTGCAGGTATCATGGACAAGTTGTCGAAGTAGTATTCATACAACGCTTTGCTTCTCCTGGGTCTTAGTGCTGTTGCATCTTCGAAGGAGACCCAAGCGATTCGCGGAAATCGTGAGTGCATATATTTCAGGATTTTCTGGATTTCTTCTATCGTTAGGTCTTGATATGGATAGGCATTCTTGAAGAGTTCTAGGATGTCGCCAAAAAACAGGCGTTTTCTTTTCATCAAGAGCCCCGCAATCTGATGGGCGAGGACATCGTAAGGTTTTTGAGGGGTAGCCACTGGTTCAAGGCTTTCGAGGTAGGCTCTGCGACCGATAGCCAAGGCTTCTAAGGTGTCGTCAGAATCCATTGTAACGACTAATCCCTTCGCAATGCGCCCGACTCTGTGGCCGCTTCTGCCGATGCGTTGAATTAACCTGGTAACTTGGCGTGGACTCATGTACTGGACAACAGCGTCTATTCTTCCTATGTCAATGCCCAGTTCCAGCGAGCTTGTGCAGACCAGACCTTTTAACTCACCATTCTTCAGTCCCCTTTCTGCTGCGACTCTTGACGGTTTGGCCAGTGAACCGTGGTGAATAGAGATCGGAAAGTCCATGTCCCATATCTTGAAGCGGCTGGCTAGTACCTCGGAGATGGTGCGGGTGTTGGTGAAGAGCAACACTGATTGGTGCTTCTCAATGTGATCCCGTATTATTCGAAGTCGTGCTGCCACTTCTGGGTGGGTGTAGAGTGACGCAGCTAGCTGGTGATCTTGAGCAGTTGGTTGCGGAAAAATGATTTCTAGCTGCATTTCTCGTGCGACTGGCACTGTTACGATTTCTACTGGTCGTCCAACGCCTACTAGGAATTGAGCTACTTTTTCTGGGCTGCCTATTGTAGCAGAAAGCCCAATCATTTGAAAATCCTCGTCAGCGATGGTGCGCAGCCTTTCCAGGGCAAGGGAGAGTTGGCTACCACGTTTACTGTCCGCCATTTCATGAACTTCGTCAATTACAACCCATTTTACACGCCGCAGATGTTGCCTGAGTATCCATCCAGTTAATACTGCTTGCAGCGTTTCAGGCGTTGTTATTAAAACATCAGGAGGACTTCGTGACTGCCTAGTTCTCTCCTTGGTGGTAGTGTCTCCGTGGCGTACGGCTAGTTTGATGTCCAAATTATTACACCACCACTGTAAACGTCCTAACAAGTCGCGGTTCAAAGCACGTAACGGAGTAACGTATAGGACTTTTATTCCAGGTCGACGGTCCGACGTTTGAATTAGAATGTTTAGAATTGGCAAGACTGCCGACTCTGTTTTACCCGTTGCAGTAGGGGAGATTAATAAAACGTTCTTTCCCTCAAGGATCTTAGGTATAGTCATTTTCTGAGGTTCTGTTGGAGTTCGGAATCCTCTCTGCTCAACAAGCCTTCGAATGGGCTTCACAAATTGGGTGAAAACATTTTCGGATTCAGCGTTCAAGAATATTTAAAACTCCAAACGCAGAAGATAGTGAAGAACGCGCCTCTAAAAGTCTTTCTAGTTCTCAATAATCTTTGTCGATGCATGCATGCATCGCGGCCATCTACGATGTATCAAAAGAACGCGCCTCGACTACTTGCGCCAGTTATCTCCATTTAAATATTCTTCTGTTATAGAAAACCTCTGGAAATATCAGCAAACCTGACATGGATGCCACAATTACTAGAACCCATTCGAGCGGATCGGTCATAAATACGGTTCCAAACAGTCCGAATAATGGTACGAGTATTGTCAAGATGGCTGATACTATAACGGCGATCAGCAAATACTTATTCGAAAGAAAGCCGACCTTGAATGCATTTAGTTTTTCAGATCTGCAATTCCACACAACAAACAACTCCTGTAACGTCGCCCTCGTAAAAGCCATCGTTCTAGCCTGCGCCAGCTTCAGAGGAGTCAAAGGTCCAGGAAGAATATAATACTGCCAAAAGAATAAACCCCCCGTTAAGAGAAATTGGGCTGTGAACGTGGCGATGATCGAAGCTAGTCTGCCATGCAAAACCCCTTCCTTTGGATTTCGTGGAGGGCGATCCATCACGTCATCTGCTGGAGGGTCCATCGTCAACGCTATCGCTGGTCCTCCGTCAGTGACCAAGTTCAGCCAGAGAATCATACCAGCCGTCAGGGGGAGCTCCAAGCCCAGTAGCGCAAAGGTTCCAATTATTGCTAATTCGTCAAAGTTGGATCTTATCAAGAAGAAAGAGAATTTTCTGATGTTATCATAGACAGCCCGCCCACCTTCTACGGCTTTGACAATGGTGGCAAAGTTGTCATCTGCTAACACCATGTCCGCTGCCTCTTTGGTTACATCTGTGCCTGTTATTCCCATGGCAACGCCTATATCTGCTTGTTTGAGCGCGGGAGCATCGTTCACGCCATCTCCGGTCATGGCGACAATTTCTCCCTTCTTCTTCAAGGCCTTCACAATTCGAAGCTTGTGCTCAGGGGAGACTCTTGCATAGACCCTGATGTCTTCAACGATTTTCTCAAATCTTTCGTCGCTCATTGCATCCAGTTCGGTTCCTGTTAACGCAGTGCTGTCAGGGTTGTTCTCTATAATTCCAATTTCTTTAGCCACCGCCATGGCCGTGAGTTTGTGGTCGCCAGTTATCATGATTGTCTTTATACCCGCTTTTTGGCACATTTCGTTTGCTTCTCTTGCTTCTTCCCTTGGGGGGTCGATCATCCCTGCTAAACCAATCAGAGTTAGGTTGGTTTCCAACTGTTTGTTGATGTCTGCTTCTTTGCTGAGTTCACGGAAGTTCCCAGGTTCTATATCAGCTACTTCTTTAAAGGCTACTCCGAGTACACGTAATGCATCATTGGCCATTTGCTCATTTGTTTCTAATATTCTCTTTTTCTCTTTCTCTGTTAGTTTCTGTTCTTCTCCATTCTTGGAGATTTTAGTACAGCGCGCCAGAACAACTTCTGGTGCCCCTTTCATGAAAGCCAATAGTTTCTGCGTGTGACCATCAGAGTTTCTATGAACTGTTGTCATCCGTTTTCTTTCTGAAGTGAATGGGATTTCGTGAACTCGAGGGTTCTTTTCTTCCAATTCCGCTTTAGTCATTTCTGCTTTCGCTGCTGCAACAATTAAGGCGCCTTCAGTTGTATCACCGATTACACTCTTCCCATCATAGGACGCGTTTGTGCAAAGTGCGCTGGCACTCAGAAGTAAATTCAGTGTGGGAGCCTTCCTTGGATTCAAAGGTTTACCGTCTAAGAGGAATTGCCCCTTTGCTTCATAACCCGCACCAGTTATTTCGAACAGCTTGTCGTTCGTGAAAATCCTGCGGACCGTCATCTCTCCTTTGGTGAGCGTACCCGTTTTGTCTGAACAAATAACCGTAGTAGCGCCTAAGGTTTCTGCCGAAGCAAGTTTTCTAATTATTGCATTGCGTTTCGCTAGTTCGCGGGCGCCTAGCGCCAGTGAGATTGTAACAACGGCTGGGAGACCTTCTGGAACAGCCGACACTGCAAGAGCGATTGCCGTAATGAAGTTGTCGAGCAGCTCGCCAGCCCGAGCAGGATCCAACACCTCTAGGATGAAAATAGCAGTACATGCAAGCACAATTATTATCCCCAGCCTTTTTGCAAAACTCTCCAGTTTGAGCTTCAGAGGTGTTTCCTCTGCTTCAACAGTTTGCACCAGCTCCGCGATTTTTCCAAACTCAGTGTCCATGCCTGTTGCTGTTACTACCGCCTTACCCCGACCGTATGTCACGTGAGTTGCAGTGAAGATCATGTTTTTTCTATCTGCTACAGGCGCGTCTTCAGCGACTGCTCCAATTCTTTTTTCTACTTGCGTAGACTCGCCTGTCAAGATGGCTTCGTTAGTTCTTAAATCCACCACTTCAACCAGAACACTGTCTGCGGGAACTCGGTCCCCCGACTCTAGAAGCACAATGTCCCCTGGCACAACCTCTTTGGCTGGAACCATCACTTCTTTTCCATTTCTCATTAAGCGGGCTCTTGGAGCAGTAAGTTTTCTCATGGCTTCCATTGCTTTTTCAGACCGATATTCTTGGACAAATCCAACGACTGCGTTGAGAATGACTATAGCAGCTATTGTTATGGTATCTACCTGTGGTTGTCCTTCGACGTACGCGGTGATGAAGGAGATAGCAGTTGCAATCAGCAACATTATTACAAAAATGTCTTTGAATTGGTTGAGAACAATCTGAAATGCGGAGACTCCCTTCTTCACTGTTAATTCATTAGGTCCATATTCTTCTAAGCGTCTTTGGGCTTCTGGCTCTGTTAAACCTAAGGAGTCCGTTTGCAGTTCATCAAGCACAGACTCAGTTTTCTTGGAATGCCACGTCTTAGCCATTACATTACGCGCCTATTGCAAGTTCTAGCTTTAACAATATTTTCTCCTTAAAGGGTTTTTCTGTCGGCAAGCACATCTATTAGACTGTTTCAGTGCTGCCATAACAGAGCACACGCGTGTATTCGAGAACTTTTTCCCGCGCGCGCACAAAGAAAGCCAGAAGTACTTTTAGCCAGCATAGACATGTAGATTTGCACAATCAATGGCTTCACCTAGAAAAGGAGCCCAAAATGGGCTTCTTCGCTGTAGTTTCGCAACTGATAGGTTGAATAATGCTTTTCGGGGAAAGTTTTGCGCGCTTTCTTCATGGAAAATTTTTTATGTATTATCATAACAAACCATAATCCATTGTATGGAGGAAATGTGATGCCTAAATGTCCAAACTGCGGCGCTGAAGGCAAGTTCAGAAAGCAATGGAAGATGGCAGGTCGCCCTGACAGCCACGGCAAGAGAATGCAACTTGAAATCGGGCTTTATGACTGCCCGAAGTGCGACAAAGCTTTCCGCGTTGTCCTAGGTAAAAAAAAGATCTAGAAACTTCAATTCCAATGTGACTGCCTCATCTATCTCCCCTTTTTGTGCGGCCTAGAACTCAAGTTTTAAATATTCGGCGGCAGACAAAACAGCAAAACTACCACAATTAGAAGGCCTCTGAAGTGTCTAAGATTAAAGCTGCAATGAAGAATGAGTATGTGAAGTCTTTGGTTATTTTAGTGATAATTCTCTTCAGTATTGTTGGTTTTTGGTTTGGCATAAGAGCCTACCTCAGAACTGACTCTCCATTGCTTGCTGTCGCCTCGGGAAGCATGATTCCCACACTCAATGTTGGCGATTTAATAATTGTTCAAGGCGGGTTCACCATAAGCGACGTTAATGCAGCATACGGAACCGGAGACGTAATTGTTTTCCACAAACCACGTGATCCAGATGAGCTCATCGTTCACCGCGCCGTAGAAAATCACTCTTCGTACTTGAAAACAAAAGGCGACAACAACAATGGATTAGACCCTTGGGAAATCACAGATGCTGATCTTGTAGGCAAAGTAGTTTTTAACATTCCCTATATAGGCCACATCCCATTATTCGTTCGCACGTCAACTGGAATGCTAATCATTATAGTTTTAATTGTGATTTTAGTTCTTCTAGAATTTATAATACCATTAGCTCGCGAAAGGATAAAACCAGACCAGCCTGTAGAAAATCCTGACTCTTCCAATGGAAATTTGCTGCAAGACTACCCGTTCTTTTCTATGGGCGCGCATCTTGGCGTACCATATATGTTATAATATAGCAAAAATCTTAAATCCAATACTCAAATGTCTTCTGGACAAGTAGACTATTGTCGTATGTGGTGGCAAAGGCAAATATGATTAACAATCCAGCTGCATTCTACTCCAAAGCCGCTCTCAGCATCAAACGTTCAGAGATTCGAGAACTTCTCAAATTCACTAGGCAGCCAAGCATAATCTCTTTCGCTGGTGGCTACCCTGACCCAAAAACGTTCCCAATCAAGGACCTTGAAGACATTTCATGCCAGATCTTGAGGGAGAAGGGGGCTATCGCTCTACAGTACGGACCAACCGAAGGCGAAGAATCCCTGAGAGAGGAAATTGCTAAATGGATGTATCGTGAGAAATCATCCATCAGACCGGATAATATACTTATCACCGCTGGTTCCCAACAAGGCTTAGACATTATTTCGAAAACATTTCTAGATCCTAACGATATCGTGATACTAGAGTTACCTAGCTACATCGGTGGTTTGCAGGCTTTTAACGCCTACCGAGCTAAAATGGTGGGAGTGCCCCACGATGATGAAGGCATGAGAATCGACTTTCTAGAGAGAATCCTGGCGGAGCTCGAGAAAGAGATCCAGAAACCCAAATTCATCTACGTCGTTCCGGACTTCCAAAATCCTTCAGGGATCACAATGTCCTTGGAGAGGCGTCAAAGACTTCTGGAAGTGGCCTATCGATATGAAGTTCCAATTCTTGAGGATAGCCCTTACCGAGATTTACGCTATACTGGAGACTCTGTTCCAGCAATCTACAGCTTAGATACCCAGAACCATGTCATCGCATTAGGCACTTTCTCAAAGCTACTATGTCCTGGACTCAGAATTGCTTGGACAATGGCTCCGACTGAATGGATGGAACGACTGGTAGCAGCAAAACAAGGCATGGATTTATGCTCTCCCACATATACGCAACTGATAGTTGCGGAATATCTAAAGAGAGGTTTATTGCCAAAGCAGATTGAAAAAATTCGACATATTTATGGCGAGAAGCTGAAGGTGATGTTGGAAGCCTTGGAAAAATACATGCCGCAAGGTGTAAGCTGGTCCCACCCTAAGGGTGGCTTGTTCTTGTGGATAGAGCTGCCGAAACAGGTGAATACCACTCACCTATTTCCAAAAGCTATTGAAAACAAAGTGGCTTACGTCATAGGCTCGGCTTTTCACTGCGATGGAAAAGGAACCAATACTATGCGAGTGAATTTCTCATATCCATCAGAACCTCAAATAGTTGAAGGGATACGGCGCTTGGCGAAAATGCTCAAAGAGCACATATAGCCGTCAACGCTGCGCGCAAATCTCGGCGATTTGTTGATTTCTACCTTGCCCTTGACCTGACTCGCGGCTCCAACAGTGTCCAAAGCCACTCGACGAATTCTCTCAAATTCTTGGTCTGAATAAAGACGTCACCTGGGCCTCTGATTTCAGTTACCAGTCCTTCGCCACCTAGCAGCGTTGATTTCAATCCTCCGAATTTTTTAACCTTGTAATCGCAAGTATCACTGAATGCCACTAGATGGAAGTTGTCAACTACTAGTGTTTGGTTGGATTCTAATCGATGTTTGTCTATAGCTCCAAAGGTGTTTATGAAAAGCGTCCCATCGCCTGAAACTTTAATCATGAATAGTCCTTGTCCAAAGAGTCCTTTTGTGAAGCCTTGCCATTTGATGTCCAAATCTACGCTTTGAGTAGAGGCAACGTAGGATGAGCTTTGTATTATGTAGCCCTTTTTTTGGTTTACCTCTAAGGTTTCAATGTCGCCTACTGGTGCTGAGACAAAGGCGACCTCACCAAGGTTTTGTTGGGCGGTATAATCATTCACCCAGAAGGATTGACGTCCCATCAATTTTAATCCAATACTCCCCAAAATGCTCTTCTCACGTCTTCTCGTTTCAACATCAATATTAGGGGTCATATAAGTCAAGGCGCCGGATTCTGCGGTGATGCATTCATTTGGCTCTAACTTGACAACCAACATCGAATATGATGGCTTATACTTAATTTCATATTTCAAGTTTCTATTCCAACCCCAAAGAAATTCTCTTGACCGACATGTACATTCAGCTGAGCAATTTTCTCCATACATCACTATTTAAGCTTACCTCCCCAGTCAAAGCCGAATCTGCAAAAGTTAGATGCCGCTCCACCACACGCAGCGCATGCAACGCTTGCATGCCGCACGCCCCAAAGGGCTGAGGAAATTTAGGTGAAACTTCCGAGTATTCGGCCTCGTATGGACCTCTAAAGGCTTTATATATACGTGTACAAGATGTATAGCATTAAATAGGTGTTATGAATGCCAAAGGCTAAGGCTACTATTAACATTGAAAACGTAGTCGCCTCAGCGACATTGCGGCAACGCGTTGATTTAAATGCGGTTGTAAAAGGGTATCCAGGTGTAGAATATCGACCAGAACAATTTCCAGGCCTAGTCTTTCGCCTAAAACGACCAAAAACAGCCACTCTAATCTTCAACTCTGGAAAAATGGTCTGTACCGGCGCCAAATCCGAAAAAGAAGCTCGAAGAGCTGTTAAACGGGTTATTAAGGAACTAAAGAAAAGCGGCATAATCATCATCAGCAAACCAGAACTAAAAATCCAAAACATCGTAGCGTCAGCAAGCCTTGGAGGCACCATCGATCTAGAGAAGGCAGCCTACACGTTAGAAAAAACCATGTACGAGCCCGAGCAGTTTCCCGGGCTAATCTACCGAATGGCTGAACCCAAAGTCGTTATCCTACTTTTTGCCAGCGGAAAGCTTGTATGCACTGGCGCTAAACGAGAGCAAGATGTATACGAAGCTGTCAGCAAGCTCCATCAAGAACTAGAGGTTAAAGAACTAATTTTTTATGACTAATTAGTCGAATGCGGGCGCAAAAATGGAAGCTCCCGCTGCTTCAAGAATCAAGTGACACACCATGAAATTATGAGAGATTTAGGGATTAGTTATCCTTCTCTTGCTCGGACTCTACTTCTTCGTCACGCTTTGAAGCATGCTGCTTGGTCATAGGTTACGACTTGATGAAATTGTGTAAAGTTACCACCACCCAAAAGGATAGGGAATTGCCATAAATTCCACTTTTTCTTAACTCCTGAAGGCATGTAAAATGAAAAGAAACCACATAAATTCATATATGCTAAACACGGACAGAATATCTGTGTCGTCTCTGGGAGACAGGGTCTACCTGAGGACTCGCATCGGTCAGCTTTCGGGACGCCTTACAGACTATCCTTCAGGCATTCCATGCTAAACGCCGTCAGGTCAAGCACGCTGTCTATTCCCGACGACCTTCTTTTTGCAATGAAGGCGTCAATAAAGGGAGCAGTTGGTGGATATGAAAAGTATCGTCTAAAAAATCTTGTCAATTATTACTAATCTTTCAGATTGTCTCATATCACACGCAATTCTTTTTAGCTTTTTGCTAATGAATTCCTGTTTGGGAAAATTGTGAGGAAGCGAATTTTTACGGTTGCGACTCTCACGGCCTTCAGTATTTTGCTTCTCGCTACGGCAGCCCGCGCGCATTCCCCAAGCCATAAGAACTGAAAGAAATAGGAGATAGGCTCATGGCAATTAGCTGGGTTTGAAAAGGATGAGTTTTGAAATAGTTAGATATGATGAGGTCCAGTAAAAAGCTGTAACTGCTTTGTGGGAAAAATGTGGTTTAATTGCCCCCCAAAATGATCATATTGAGGATATTCAGAAAAAACTCGGTTTTCAACCTGAGCTATTTTTCATCGCATTGTTGGATAGGCAGGTCATAGGTTCTGTATGGTCGGCTATGAAGGCCACAGAGGTTGGCTGAACTATCTGGCTGTTCTTCCTTCGTATCAAAGATGGGGTTTATGGTGGAAAATTGGTGACTAAAGTGATCGTTGAATTAAGAAAAATGGGGTGTCTAAAACTGAATATTCAAGTTAGGAGGAGCAATGCCTTAGTTATTGAATTCTACAAGCATCTTGGGTTTGTAGAAGAAGAAAGAATCAGCTTAGGAATGAGGTAAAGAAAACGAATTATCGAAAAGTAACTTGCGTTCACGATAGCAAAATATTGGTAATTATAGGCCCATGGACATAACAATAGGTGTATACCATTGCGCGCGTGTTGCGTTCGCGCTAGAAATGGCAAGGCCAATACACCTGTCGCACGGGATGTGCACACAAGGGTTAATAAGGAAGACTGAGTTACAGAGGATAAGCAGCTAGGCGCTTCCTGAAAAGGGTATAACGACAAAGTTGGTTTTACTTTTTTCGCTCAAAGCAATTCTAGCTGATCGACGAAGTGATGTATTAGGATGTCGTATCATTATACTCAACAGAAGAAATGGCAAAGAAGCGGGCGACCTAGATTCTATGTGTTGCCGCCAGTTGAAGTTGACAAGGAATATGAAGCTGAAATCAAGGAAATGAGCAGAAGAGGTAGCGGTATCGCGAGAATAAAAGGATTCATTATATTTGTGCCAAACACGAAGCTAGGAGAACACGTCAGGTTTAAAATAGCTCGAGTTAGAAAGAGGTTTGCTATCGGCGAGTCTGTGTTGGACTGACAGCAGCTTCTAGAGTTAACTATCACGCTAATAGAGGTGATTTTATTTGTCCCAACGAAAGATGTTTGAGATTAAATGCACTGATTGTGGCAAGACTACAACAGTGCCATTCAAGCCTATAATTGGTAAGCCAGCTTATTGTCGTACATGTTTCTCAAAACACAGATCAAAATATCAAAAAGATGCCAGAACGAACTTCAAATATGCACGGCCAAAAGCTTGGGTAAGACGTTGAGGTAATTGGCAAGAAGAAGAACATGTGCGGATGCTATGCTTAAAAATTTCGAACGCAAGAGCGCATAACAAATTATTATTAAACGTGTGCGGCTGATTGCTCGCTGAGCTGATTTTTACGAGTAATTAGTCAAAACCGTGACACACGAGTGCAGGTTTCACAATACATAAAATATCACATAGGCTAATAGGTATATGCGCATGCGCATTTTCTTTCGCGACCGGCGAGCGGCAAGATCTTTACCGAGAATTCTTCTAATAAGGAGAAGAAATACTGGCCAACTTGCTATCATCAGAAGAGCCTTGAGTCGGGTAAATCCCGTTACAGCTATAGAGATGACCAGAGCTAAGGCGAGTATCTCGAAAAATCCGATGACAAGGGCTTCTTTTCGTTTAACTGTGAACTCCCTTCCTAGAATGGATATCAAGCCTAGCACTAGCGTAATTTGAGTTAGAACAGATCCAAGGGAATCACCGACATCTATGTCGCCATGTCCACTGGCGCGCGCGCATAGCCATCTCTGGCAAATCTGTACCCACAGAAACCAGTACTAAACCTATCATAAGAGAGGAAATCCCTAAAGCGCGTGCCAAGTGAATAGAGTGCTCAACAGCCTTATCACTTGAAAAGGTCAGAAGCATTACACCTGAAACAAGCACTGCGACAGCAAAGGTTATCCCTAGAACCATGCAGACACGTTTTCATATAAAGCGCAAAACACTATAATATATCACCGATGCATGCGTGATGAAGATGCCAAATAATAGAGTAGTGTTAGGTTCTGAACATCCACTGTGTGATTCAATCCAATTGATGATGCTAATCTGCTATTTTGTGGTTTGGGGGATAGACAGTTTCAGCTATTTTGTTTTTGGGGTCTCAACCGTATTGATTGGATTTATTTCCTTTCCTCTCCTTATGCTTCCTGCAATTCTTTCATGGAGTTTTGGGATATACCTATCATTGAAATCTCATGAAGCAATTTTTGGGGAAACGACCAGTCAGCCCAAGTTAGCTGACTCGGGTGTCTATTCTTGGGTTCGCCATCCTATGTATCTAGGAACATTGCTGTTTTGCTTAGGATTCTTGTTCATTGAATTCTCTCTCCTTTCTTCCGGAGTTTGGATTGCATTTTTCATCTTTTACGATAGGATGGCAGTTTACGAAGAAGAGGACCTAAGTCGGATGTTTGGCGAAGACTATTCTAACTACCGAAGACGAGTGCCAAGATGGGGTCTAGAATTGCAAAGGAGAAAACCCGAATAGTCCTGATAGAAATGCCCATATGCTCATCTAGGACACTCGCGAGGTGATCCTGTCGTGGTAGCAGTTATTTCGAAAGACTTCCCACGCATCGCAGCAGTGCACTGAGAAGTGCCGATATCTGGGATCTACAAGACTGGCTACTTTTTGATCACTTTTGATCGATTTTCATTGAATCTAAGAGTGCTTCTCAATGTTCCATCTTCTGACTTTTCCACCTTGAATCCCATTTTTTTCAAAAGTTTGATGGCTTTCTGATTTTCGGGATTCAGGATTCCATGTATTGATTCCATCCCTCGGTCTTCACATATCTCGATTGCATAGTCCAGCATTTTTGATCCTAAACCAAGTCCTTGCCACTGATCAGCAACTATGCAGGCTATTTTAGCGCTTTTTCCCCCAGAGTCAAAGGTGATTCTAATATCTCCAATTATGTTGCGTTGATTGTTTTCTCGTACCTCAGCGATGATCCCTATTTCTCGATCATAATCGACATGAAAGAATCGAAATCTAACTTCAAGGGGAGTGTCATCGACTATGTTGGCAAATCTGTTGTGTAGAGATTTTTTTGAAAGCCCCTTGAACATTTCCAGCCACAAAGGCTCGTCTTCCGGTTTCACAGGTCTGAGTAAGACTGAGCGACCATTGCGCAGGTTCCAAGTGGTTTCATATTTCTTGGGGTATGGACTAATGACCAAATGCTTGAAGGATTGAACTTCGTTGAAAACGCGATTTTGGTCAATCACAATTCGCGCGTCGAGGGCAAAGGCTTCTTTGTCATCAATTAGCAAAGGGTTAATGTCAACTTCCTTCAACTGAGGAAAGTCAACGAGCATCTGCGAGAATTTAACCATAGTTTCTTCCAGCAGTCGAAGGTTTGCTGGTGGCATATTTCTGTAGCCTTGAAGGATCCGGTAGACTTTTGTTTCTTCCATGATTCTTTTGGCCAGAGTTCTATTGAGAGGGGGAAGACCAAACGCGACATCTCTGAAGAGCTCTACACTGATGCCACCGACGCCAAATAAGATAATTGGGCCAAAAACGGGGTCGGCTTTAGCTCCAAGAATAACCTCGTAACCCTGTTTTTTAATCATCGGCGAGATTGTGACGCCTTCAATCTTGGCGACGGGATTATATTCTTTTGCTTTCTCCATTATTCTACAAAACGCTTCTCGGAGTTCACTTTCAGAGTTGATGTCGAGGACTACTCCACCAGCGTCAGTCTTGTGAACAATATGCGGCGACAGAATCTTTAGAACTACTGGATATCCAATTAGTCGAGCCTGAGTAACCGCCTCATCTGCAGTTACTGCAGTCATAGTTTTGACAATTGGAATACCATAATATTCCAGAAGTTTTTTGGCTTCTATTTCAGTTAAGATATCCCGGTTTTCTCTTGCAGCTTTTTTCATTATCACCATGAAAGGTCGTTTTGAGGGAATGCTGCCTAGAGATACTTCTTCAGGTGTTTCATAAAGTAATTCAAGATTGTGTTTGTATTGATACATGTACATGTAAGTTTTTATTGCTTGTTCAGGCGTAAAAAATGTGGGAATGTTGTTTTTTGTCAAGATCTGATTGGCTTCTTCTACCTCCTCGTAGCCCATGAAAGCAGTTAGAAGAGTCTTACGAAAATCTCTGGGACGTGATTGTAACTCAATAAGGCTTCTTGCAACCTCTGCAGGATTTGTTAAACCTTGAGGAGTAAATATTACCAAATACCCGTCAATATTTTCGTCTGCTAGACAGACCTCTAGAGCTGATTTGTATCTTTCTGCTTTTGCGTCTCCTAAGATGTCGATTGGATTTCCTTTGCTCCAAAATGCTGGTAATATTTGGTTCAGCTGGTTAATTGTTTTCTGACTCAGTTTTGCAAGCTTCCCTCCTCTTCCGATTAGCGCGTCTGTCGTCATTATTGCTGGTCCACCTGCGTTAGTTATGATGGCAAGTCTTGGGCCCCTGGGAAGGGGCTGCATGTCCAAAACTTCTGCTATATTGAAGAGGTCTGCGATTTCCTCGACTCTTACTATACCTGCACGCTTGAAAGCTGCATCGTATACCACATCCTCCCCTGTCAATGAACCTGTGTGTGAAGCAGCAGCTTTTGCGCTTTCAACGTATTTCCCGGATTTGGCGACAATTATTGGTTTGGCTTTCGCGAACTGCCTCGCAGCGCTCATAAATTCTCTTGCGTCATGGATCCCTTCAATGTACATAAGAATGCTCTTGGTTTCTGGATCATTGCCAAAGTAGTCTATGAGGTCACCGAAGTCCACGTCAATCGTTGAGCCAAGTGAAACAAAATTGCTGAAGCCAATATTCTCATGGATAGCGAGGTCAAGAATGGCAGTGCCTAGGGCGCCGCTTTGAGAGATAAAAGCGATATTGCCAAGCTTCGCCTTTTTCATCGCGAAGGTTGCATTAAGATTTATGCTTGGCCTCATCAAGCCAAGACAGTTTGGCCCTATGATTCGAAATTTAAATTTCTTCTTGGCTTCGACGATTCTTTTTTCTAGAGCTTTGCCTTCCGCTCCAGTTTCGCTGAAGCCTGCAGAAACAATGATTATTCCTTTGATGCCTATCTTCCCGCATTGTTCTAGAATACTAGGCACGGTTCTGGCAGGTGTGGCAACTATTGCAAGGTCTACTCCTTCTGGTAATTGCTCAACGGTTTGGTAGGCTTTGTGATTTAGGATTTTAGATTTGTGGATGTTGACTGGGAAGACTAGGCCTTGATAGTCCGAATCAGCGAGATTTCGCATCAGCGCGTAACCTACAGATCCTGTCTCGTCGCTTGCCCCAATTATTGCAATGCTCCGTGGTTTGAAGAACGCATCGAGATCTCGTGTGACCAACTTGTATCCCTCCGATTTCTAGGATAGAATGTTATTTGCCGATTAAAACGTTGCTGCAAGCCTATAAAATTGATGATTTGGAATAGAGCGTTGAATAAAGCTGTGATGTGACCTAGAAACCGCGAATGCATCCACAAGGGCATCCATCTCTCTTGGATATGAGAACCATTGTGATGAAGTATGTTTCTTGGTCAAGGATCTCAATAGGTTCCTGCTACCAGCATGCTTGCCATTGGAAATACGTTCAACGAGAAATTGGGCACAGGATGCACTTCTTGTGGATCGCCTCTCTTCTCTTTATGTGTGCGTAAAGTTTTATAACCTATCGAGAGTATTCTGGCTGATGATTGAATTGGGTATGGGAAAAAGCTCCAAGAAGAAACCAATGTCCAAGAAAGAAAGACAAGCGAGAAGAAAAAAGCGCAAAGAAAAACGCTTGAAATAGCGAAATGCAAGCAGTGGAAATAAGAATACTCGTATTTACACCTGAGAGCGCTCCTGTGAAGCGTTGAAGCGGACATCGCGCGCAAAACAGTTAGATGGACTTCACTCTTGCTACATGCCCAACGTATGGGCACGCATGCTAAGAGTTTAGTTTTCCTTTCTTTGTTTTAGAATTGTTTTCAATTCCATATCTGTTATGGCGCCGATGCTGTGTAGAGCGTTTGCAGCTTCACCTGCCTTCAATAAATAATGTAACTTGATCGACTTCTTTGCCAGCTTTCCTTCTCCCCCTTCTTCTCTATAGATTAGAACTACTGCATCATTGATAACTCCACCTTCTGCTCTTATTGCTGAAGCCGCCTTAAGAAGTGATGTGCCCCCAGTTACTAAATCATCGAGGAGGAGAACTTTGTCTCCTGCTACCAGTATGCCCTCTACTTTCCGTTCTCTTCCATGTGTCCTTTCGCTGGGGCGTGGGTAGAGGAAAGGTTTGTTGAGTTGATAGGCAACTACTGAAGCAAAGGGCATACCTGCTGTCGGAATGCCTGCGATTCTCTTGAAATCCTCTGTTCCGATCCTGTCTTTTATTAACTGAATGTAAAGATCACAGATTCTGCGGAAGGCATCTGGGAAACTCGGTACTACTCGGAGGTCAATATAGTAGGGGCTAATCTTGCCGCTTGTAAGCTTGAAAGTTCCGAATTTTAGGGCTCCGATTTTATAAAGTATTTTACAAAGCTGCTCTTTCACTACCTCTCGATTTGGTGTCATTTTCTCTTCTGCTCCTTTCCAACGATGTAAGCATTTCCCTTTTTTGCCACCAAGCACTTCACTTTTGGGGCTTCTTTGGCTAACGTTTTGCAGAATTCAATCAAGTCTTCTTTTGAGGCTGTATGATAGGGTACAGCGACCTTTGGTTGGACAAGTTTCACGATTTCTGTCCCTGTCTGGGGCGAGGTACTTGGGGCTATGCCGACTGTGCAAAAGACTATGTCTGGTTTGTGTGTGGCGCCTATGTCTTTCATTTCTGGGAATGGTAGACTATCTGCGGTATGAAAGATTTTAACTTGGTCCTCACTGGTTATCAGAAAAGTGATTGGAGTGTTCGCAGCTGGATGATTGCATATTTCTGCCCTCACGGATGTGCCATCTATTCTAATTTCTGTTCCTGGGGGCATTTCTTGTAGCTTTTCTGTTGGTATGGAGGGGCTAAGTTTTCTTATTGATGTAGGGTCAGCGAGTATTTGGCATTGAGTTCGTTCTTGCATGTTTCTTAAGAGAGGTCCGTCCAAGTGATCGTAATGTTCATGAGTAATGAGGATGGCATCTATGGTTGGAAATTTCTTTGCGTATACATCAACAGGATCTATGACTAATGTTTTGGTTGGTGTTTTGATGGTGACGCCTGCGTAGCTATTAAACCATTTGAAGGCTATTTCATTCTTTTTCGGATCCGTTTTTTCCATGGACACCCAAGCAATCCCTCAATAATTGTTAAGGTGTTTTGTTTAAAAGAACTTATGTTGCTGCTGTAGAGTTTGATGATGGTGCTGTATCTTCAGCAAACGCCTGAAACCATCTCGTATGTTTTGCAGACAGCAATTTCCTCTTCTGGTGGGAAAGTCCTCTCCTTAACCTCGATTGTGTTTTGTGAACATTCGCCATCGACACAATGTTTGCAGTCTCCACGTTCACAGATTACTTTGGTCATGTTTACTTCACCCGAATTCCGCCTATCATTAGGCTTGGTGGCTATTTAGCTATATCTCTGTGGAACAACGGTTTTTCGATACGCTTAAAAGCGACACGCCCAACTCATCCTTCAACTGGAGCGCTTTCTTAATGGTTGAAGTTTGGCTTCCCTATGACAAAACAGAAGTATGTGCACGGATCCCTACGCGTAATTTCTTGGGAAGCATTAACCCTAAAGAAAAGCGGGGCGTCAGCAATGCGAACATGGAAATTTTGAAGGCCTTAAATCAACCCATCGGTTCCAAGCCTTTGAACGAAATCCTAGGACCCGGGAGTTCGGTAGCCATAGTTTGCGACGATGTCACTCGCCCTGCACCAAACCGCATAATGGTTCCTCCTCTTATTGAAAAATTGAATCAGCTGGGAGTGAAGGACGAAAATATTAAGATAATTTTTGGATGTGGTACCCACAGAGCAGTTGAATCAGACGAGGCTAAACGAATTTTAGGTGAAGACATTTTTAATCGCATAGAAACTTCAAGCCATGACTGCAACGCTAAAGATAACGTGTACATAGGAACGACCAAGAAGCATGGAACAAAGGTTTCTGTGAATAAAACCTTTGCGGAAGCAGACATCCGAATTCTAACAGGCGACATTGAAATGCATTATTACGCTGGCTTCGGTGGCGGCAGAAAGAGTGTGTTACCCGCTATAAGCAGCGCTGAGGCAATTCAGCACAATCATTCTCTGACGCTTCACCCTAATGCGCGAACCAGTATTTTGAAAGGAAATCCAGTTCATGAGGACATGGTTGAAGCCGCCAGACTTGCAGGTGTAGATTTCATTTTGAATGTTGTCACGAACTCTGCGGGCGAAATTGTGCAAGTTTTTGCAGGAGATATGGAACAATCCTTTTTCGAAGGCGTGAAATTAGTGGAGGAAATGTACAAAGTGCCTATTGACCGCCGTGGAGACATTGTGGTCGTCAGTCCCGGAGGGCATCCTGCGGACATCAATCTTTACCAAGCATACAAAGCAGTGGACAATGCTTTGAACTGCGTCAAACGTAGAGGAGTAATTGTTTTGGTCGCTGAGTGCCCAGAAGGTTATGGAAATGAGAAATTTTACGAATGGATGGCAAACCTCAAGGATTTGAAGTCTGTGGAAAAGCAAATAAGGAGACACTTCGACTTGGGCGGTTTCAAGGCTTATCGTTTATTGAAAGCTTTGGAGAGGGTAGAAATAGTTATAGTCTCTACAATGCCTGATTTCTATGCAGTTAATGTGTTTAAGCTTAGAACAGCCAGAGCTTTGAATGATGCCTTAGACGAGGCCTTTAATATTGCAGGCAGAAAAGCCAAAGTTTGGACAATACCACATGGTCACTCAACCCTTCCATTGATGGAAACCTAGGTGCATCCTTTAAGAGCATTGACTGAAGAGTCGGTTCTTGTCGCGCGAAATTTAAATTGCTGATTGGTAGGC
>JABAOC010005528.1_pt4 | contig 63408 bp, 50 predicted proteins | sample 7062161 | NCBI WGS metagenome assembly JABAOC01 (sample SAMN14538625, study PRJNA623070) | marine sediment metagenome | biome: marine biome [ENVO:00000428]; feature: marine pelagic biome [ENVO:01000023]; material: deep marine sediment [ENVO:00002113] | place: India: Gulf of Khambhat ... | reverse complement strand
CTGCAGCGCTTTCATATAATCAATGACAGAACGGTTCGCAACTCTCCTCACGTCTCCGGATGGCTTTCTCTCTTAGCTTGCCTAAATGCTTTTTTAACTTTCACAGAAATTGAAATGCTTTCGCAGATATTTCTTTTCTTGATGAAGAAAGAGCATAAATGCTAAATTATTAAGACAACATGAAAAATTGCACCTGCGGGTAAGAGAATGAACGAAAAACTTCTTCGGCAGCTACCATCTGTTGACAGCTTGATGAAAACTGAGAGCGCAGAATTGTTAGTCGAAAGATATGGAAGAAAAACCGTGGTCGAGGCGGCACGTGTCGTGCTGAGCGAGTTCCGGTCAGTACTGAAGAAAGAAATAAAAGAGAAAAAAGAAGAATCGGATGTAAAAAGGCTGACTAAAGAGATGACAGTGTCTCAAGAAGATATTTTAGAAAGAATCGAGGGCCACCTCGAGAAGGTTTTCTCGCCCTCACTGGTGAAGGCGGTCAATGCCTCAGGCGTCATTCTCCATACAGGATTGGGACGAGCGGTGCTTCCGAAAGTGGCCCAGGAAGCCATCGATGATGTCATAAAAGGTTACTGCACTTTGGCAACCAATATCGAAACAGGACGCCGGAGCCATCGGGATGTTCATCTCAACGACATCCTCTGCCAACTGACCGGAGCCGAGGCAGCCACTGTAGTCAACAACAACGCTGCGGCCACCATGCTCATCCTGAATACCTTAGCCAAAGGAAAAGAAGTCATCGTATCCCGCGGACAATTGGTCGAGATCGGAGGGTCCTTCCGCATGCCTGACGTTATGGAGTCCAGTGGTGCAAAACTGAGAGAAGTGGGCACCACCAACAAGACGCATCTCCGCGACTATGAATCAGCCGTCTGGGAAGAAACAGGGGCAATCATGCGTGTGCACCACAGCAATTACCGCATCGTGGGCTTTGCCGGAGAGCCCTCCATCGAAGAACTGGCTCCGCTGGCCAAGGAACACAACCTTTCCCTGATCGATGACCTGGGGAGCGGGGCTCTGGTGGATCTGAAGGAATACGGCCTGGAAACAGAGCCCATGGTCCAGGACAGCCTGAAAGCTGGGGCCGATATCGCCTGCTTCAGCGGCGATAAGCTCATCGGAGGCCCCCAATCGGGAGTGATCGTCGGCAAGGCTGAACTCATCCAAAGAATCAGGAAAAATCCACTCGCAAGGGCTTTCCGTATCGGAAAGATGACCATCGCAGCCATGGAAGTCACGCTGCGGCTGTTCCGGAATCCTGAAAAATTGAACGAAAAACATCCTGTTTACAGGATGTTCTCTCTTGGGCTCGAAGAGATCGAGCGACGCACAAAAAATAGTCTGGCGACTCTCCAGGCGAAAATCCCTGATGCCGCTGAGTTTTCCATCGTAGATGGCGGGTCCCAAGTGGGGAGCGGCTCAGTTCCAGTCCAAACCCTTCCCACCAAGCTATTAATGCTGAAGCCTAGGACCTTTTCAGTGGAGGAGTTGGCCAAAGAGCTGCGCCACAACCATCCTCCGATTTTTGCCAGGGTGCAGAATGATGCTGTTCTTCTGGATTATCGAACCATCCAGGAAGAAGAAGACACTATCGTTTTGGGAGCTCTCTTATCGCTTCTGAAGAAAGGATAGGCTGGATCATGGCTGTTGATAGAGAAAAGAGAAGACGGATCATGCAGCGGTCTATCAAGCTGGGACACTGCATCTGTAATCCCAAACAGCCATGCCCTTGCGATGTCTTCCAAGAAAAGAACGTATGTTTGTGTGCTGGAGAAAGGCTGGAGGAGATTTCGGAGGACCTGCCTCTGACCCGATTTGTCGAGAATGCCGGCTGTGCTTCCAAAATCAATCAGACAGATTTGAAGATTGTCCTGGCAGGCCTGCCTTCGATTTCAGATCCGAGAGTCTTGGTCAGTGCCGACACCTGCGATGATGCAGGAGTGTACAAGCTGATGGATGGTCTGGCCCTTGTCCAGTCTGTGGATGTGTTCACTCCCAATGTGGACGATCCCTACATCTTTGGCCAGATCGCTGCCGCCAATTCCCTGAGCGATATCTATGCTATGGGAGGGCGGCCGCTCACGGCGCTTTCCATCGTCGGGTTCCCGATCGAGACCATGAGCCACAAAGTCATGAACCGGATGCTCAGAGGAGGAATCGAAAAGATGAGAGAAGCTGGCGTGGAAGTCATCGGAGGCCACAGCATCAAGGACAATGAAATCAAGTATGGATTTTCTGTCACTGGCGGAGTCGACCCCAATAAAATCATCACCAATGACAGGGCAAAGCCTGGGGATGTCTTGATATTGACCAAGCCCATCGGCACAGGAATCATCAGCTTCGCCCGACAGCTTGGCCGTGCTCCTGAAGAGGCCATGGAGGCTGTGAGCCGCTCCATGGCTGAGCTCAACAAGGCTGCTTCAGAGGCCATGGTCAAGGCCGGCGTGACAACAGCCACGGATGTTACGGGATTCGGACTGATGGGGCATCTGAGTGAAATGGTTTCTCAGAGCGGTGTAACTGTCGAGATCTTTGTGGATCGAGTTCCTTTCTTTGACGGGGTTTTGGATTATGTGAGGGAGGAGCTGATATCCGGGGCTGTCGAGAGAAACAGAGAATTTGCTGCCCAGTTCGTCGAGACTTCAGAGGAAATCGATGAAGAGGCCGAAACAGCTCTGTACGACCCGCAGACATCCGGAGGCCTCCTGATTGCGATAAATCAAGGCCAGGGGGAAAGCTTTGTCGAAAAACTCAGAGAGCAGGGTGTTCATTCTGCTGCAATCATAGGAAGGGTCGTCTCTGAATCCGAAGGAAAAATACGATTGACGGTTCTTAAATGAATGGGAAGCATCTCTATTTGCGTGATAAATGTAGCTTTTAGGGATGGTTGAAGCGACCATTGAAGATTTAGCCATTCCTGCCGTTCTTCGAGGGAATCTGACGCAGTCAGACGGCGATGCTGTATTGAGCACGACTTTTCTAAAGGATACCAGTTGTGTGCAGGCTCGGGAACAGAGGAAAAAAGAGGAGAGTCGGGTGTTATCGTGCGCAGTTCAGCGCCGCCGAGAAAGACGGTAAAGGAATGGCGTTAAAAATCTTCACTTGAGCAAAACCATCCCAAAAGCTGAAAGAGAGCCTTTGAGTATCACGCAAATAGAGATGCTTCCCCATGCATTTGACAATTAGAAAATTTATCTTTATAGTAAAATTGCAATGAAAATTCCCGTACCCAAAGAGGAGGTAAAGATGAGAAAGTTACTTGCACTGCCTCTTCTCCTCATTTTCCTGACCTCCTTCAGCCTCGCTCAGAATTGGTTCGAGGGCAGCCTGGATGATGCCGTTGCCAAATCGAAAAAAGAGGGCAAGCTGGTTCTGATCGATTTCTTCTCTGGCGGCTGAGGGGGCTGCATACTGCTGGATCAGCAGTTTTACCAAAACAAAAAATTTCACGAGTTCCTTCATTCGAATTTCGTCCTTTTCCGTGCTACGAGAGGAGAAGTAAGGGGGGATGCAACTTTCAAGCGGTTTGGCATAAGGGCGACTCCCACGGTCATGTTGCTCGAGGATGACGGTTCAGAGTGGGATTGGTTTGTCGGCTACGGCCCCCCTCCGGAAAAATTTCTCGCCAAGCTGGAAAAAAGCGTGGAAGGCATCGATACCTACAAATCTCTTTCTGAGAGCTATGTCAAGGATCCAACAAATGTCGAAGTGGTGTTTAAACTTGCCCAAAAATACGAGGATAAATACGTTCAGGACAAAGCTCTGGAATTATACAAGGAAGTCTTGGCCCTTGACCCTGAAGGCAAAAAAGGCGCAACAGAATATGAAGGAGAACAAGTCACCTACACCGAGTATGCTGAATATTCTATCGGGACTCTGGCCATTTTCAGCAGGGAGATGGATCCCGAGCCGCTCAAAGCCTTCATAAAAAAGTATCCAGAAAGCAAATTGATGAAATCGGCCTATCAGCGGCTGAGCTCTTACTATCAGTCCCGCGCTCCCAAGAATGAAGCGATAACATTTTTTGAAGAATACACATCCAAATACCCCGATGATCCAAATGTGCTCAGCGCTTATGTCAGGCGAATCATCAGGGATAAAGACAATCTCGATAAAGGGATCGAATTGGGCGAAAAGATCAGAGAGATGATGAAGTACAATCCCAGTCCCCGCCACATGAATAATCTTGCCGAGCTGTACATGCTCAAAGGAGACAAAGAAAAGGCCGCCGATCTCTACGGAAAGAGATTCATGGAAGGCCAGGTCTCGAGTCTTGCTTATAGTCTCGCAGATTATGCGGAGTTCTGGGTCAAAAACGAGATGAATACAGAAAACGCCCAAGAAATGATGGAATTGGCGCTGGAAATACTGCCGGACAGATGGTACAACTTTCAACGAGCAGCCCAGATATACTTGAAGTTGGAAAAAGAGGATAAAGCTCTGGCGGTATTCGGGCCCGAATTCATGGATAAACACACAGATGATTCGAACGTTCTCAACAGTTATGCATGGTTCTGGGCCAACCAGGGGAAAAATCTGGAGAGCGCCCTTGAGGCGGCGGAGAAGTCGGTCGAACTGGCAGAATCTGCCTATAACACGGATACTCTGGCACTTGTTTACCAGAAATTAGGGAAATATGAAGAAGCTCTCAAAGCTGCAGAAAGAGCTGTCGAGCTGGCAGATGACCAGGTCAAAGCGAGATTCGAAAGCAGAATAAAACAGATAAAGAAGTCCATGGAAGAGAAAAAGGAGAAAAACGACTGATTTGACCGCGCTCGGCATTTAGAGAATTGGCGAACAAAGTTTTCACCCTGGCAGCACTTATGTGCATGTTTTGTGCCTTCAGCCTATCACCGGGACTGCCTCATGAGCATGAGGTCGTAACCGTCGAAACCCTTTTCTCTCAAGACGGAGTCTATCCTGGAGGATCGATTAAAGTGGCCTTTCTTCTGAATATACTCCCCGGATGGCATATCAACGGCAGTGAACCGACCGATCCATATCTCATCGCGTCAGAGCTGTTCATCGAGGAAACCGAAGAAGCGAAGGTTCTCGACATTTATTATCCGGAGCCCCGCACGGGTCATTTCAGCTATTCGGAAGCGGAGATTCAGATTTATGAAGGTGAGGTTGTCTTAGCCGCGCTCATCAAGATCGGAGAAAAAGTCTCCGTTGAGGAGCATCTTCTGGATGTCAGTTTTTTATATCAACCCTGTGATAGTCAATCCTGTATGTCTCCCCAGACACTCGATCTGAAGGTTGGACTCCCGGTTGTCTCGACCTCTCAACAAACCAAAGAAATCAACACAGATATATTTTCCAAAATAAAATTCAAGGAAGAAAAGAGCCCATAAAAATCTATTCTTTCTGTTTACCAGTCCTTCCCATAATCAGAGCGATAACGAACAGAATAGCTGCCATGGCGGCTGCGATCCACAAACTCTGTTGGACAGTAGAGCCCACACTGAGGTTCCCGATAAATTTCGGTACGAATGTCCCTCCCAGTAAGCCGACGGCAAAGATAATACCGAAAATACTCCCATACAGGCTTGGTTCGAATTTCGCGAACGTTATTCCCACTATGGTGGGAAAGATAGGCGCAAAGGCCAGTCCGGCAAGAAGAACAGCTATGATGGCCAAGAGGGGGCCATTGGCAACGATCATGAGCACGATCGCCCCTAACGAAACCAGAGCCATCGCGGCAATGACTCTATCGCCTATAGCGGTCAGATTCTTGACTGTCGAGGTGAAAAATCGACCTGCCATCATGGCCACTCCAAAAGCGCTCAAAATCAGACCAGCATAATAAGCCGGTCTGAGATTGCCGCTCCCTTCAAAAAGCTGTTCCATGAGCTTTCGAATCCAGGTGCCCATGGATATTTCGAGCGAGATATAACAGAACAGAGCCAGAGCAGCCATCAAGACGGCTCCTTTTCCCAAGAGTCTGATAGCCATGGAAAACCTGTACCCTGTTGAAACCTGGGGGTAGCTTGCAGCAAGGGCAAACACGAGGAAAACCAGTACCAGCAATCCAATAATGGACAGCGATGTGCTGTAGCTCAAATTCAAGTTGGTGAGGAAAAACACAAAAAGAAAAGGAGTGAGCACATATCCGAGTCCGAAAAAGGCGTTGCCGAAATTGCTGGCACGCGCCGGATCTCTGCCTTCGAACAACACGATCGGGATGAGGGTGTTGCCTACTGTGTTCAAAGACATGGCGCCTACACCCAAGAGAATGCAGGCGATAAGGGCCCATCCGAAACTTGAAGCATAAGCCAACAAGAACACGCTCGCGCTGGTAACCACGAATCCGAGGATGGCTATGGGTTTATATCCCATTTTATCTACCAGGGGACCGATGATGAGCTGCACGACACAGCTGGTTAGAAACAATCCCATGGCTAAGCTGCCGAACTGTCCCTCGTCGATTCCGAGCGATTCCATCAACTCGACCGATATGGCGCCGAGAATGATAAAACATACAGCCAAAGTAAACACGGCCATCAGTGCCACCACAGCAGTCATTTTTTTCATTGCCGTTCCCTCCCAAACAATTTTAAAATAATTCGAATCATAGCTCAGAAAATACACCATGTCGTTTCGAATGAACGAAGCGAGTGTGGCGATCCTAAGTTCCGAGCGAAGTGAAGGAATCTCATATATTGCTTTGTCAATTCATGCCCGCAAAGACAACAAGCGAGTTGTTCTCATTGTTCGTGGGCGTCCTTGAATCCCTTACTCCTGAATAATCCTGCATAGTTGATATCACAGAAAAAAGCAGGAGTCAACAATTGAAGTTATCCCGAAATTGCTGATGGAGCCAACAATGTACACATTCCAGTGTCATTACGAGCACCCAAAGGGTGCGTGGTAATCTCTTGGCAACATATTGAGAATGCCACGCTTCGCTCGCCCTGACATTTGCTCAGGCACTCGAATGGCATAAGCCGAAGGTCTATTCGTCTTTCTTGTATTCAATCCGTATTTCATGCATGATTGGGTTTGGCAGGGAGAATGATTATGAATCGGAAGGGGAGACCGGCAAGGGAAAAAATCCTCGAATGTAGAGAGGAAGCTGAAAACCACCTCACAAACGAGTTGCTCCCATTCTGGCTGAACCGTTGCAGAGATGATGTCCATGGAGGATTTATCACCCACTTCGATGCCCAAGGAGGGGATACCGGCGAGGATCAGAAGTCCTTGATTTCGCAGACACGAACGATCTATACCATGGCCTCGACTCATCGGGCGGGATATGGCGATGGCAGGTGTGAAGAATTTGCCAGACATGGCGTCGATTTTCTCGTCGATAAAATGTGGGACGAAAAATACGGCGGGTTTTACTGGACGGTTGACCGCAAAGGTAATGTTGAAATCGGTAAAAAAATTCTCTATGGACTGAGTTTTGCCATCTATGCTCTTTCCGAATACACGCTGGCGACCGGAGATCGACGAGGCACCGAATATGCAGAGAGAGTCTTTGATCTCATACAAGAAAAGGCCAGAGACGAGGATTACGGCGGCTACTTCGAAATGTTCGAAAGGAACTGGGATCTTTGCCCTCCGGGCAGCGGCGGAGGGGACAGGAAAACCCTGGACTTTCACATGCATTTCATGGAGGCCTTGACGACCTTATACGAGAGCGGCAGGACAAATGCACACCTCAAGGCACTGAAAGAAGTCATCGAAGTCCTCATAAAACACATGCTCCATCCCGAATATGGGACGGGGATTTCCCAGTTTTGGCAGGATTGGACTGTCGCACCCCAGATCAAGTTCGATATCATCTGGGGATGGGACCGGTTTGTCCATACGGGGATCAAGAGCCATCCAGAGGATAACACGTCTTATGGCCACAATGTCGAATTTGCCTGGCTTTTGTTGCGCGCTCTGGAAATCATGGAGATGGACTGGAAGGTCTATAAAGATATCATCGAAAAACCGCTGGATCACACCCTCGAGAATGGTATAGACTGGAAATGCGGAGGCGTGTATGTCGAAGGGGCACACTCAGGGGGAATTTACCATAGAGAAAAGGAATTCTGGCAGCAGGCAGAAGTCATGATCGGTATGCTGGATGGATGTCTTCACTTTGGAGAGGAGAAATACTGGACTGCCTACGAAAACGTGCATAGATTCGTCTTCGACAAGATGGTGCATCATGAGATTGGAGAGTGGTATCCCTTATTGACAAGAGCGGGAGAGCCCATATGGACCTATATGAGCCATTCATGGAAAGTGAATTACCACACGGTCAGGTCGATGATTCAATGCATCAAACGGCTGGAAAAACTCAGCGAAAAAAACGATAACCGGATTATTTCCTCGTAAATATGACTTTGAGTATGAGTTCAAACTTTCCTTCAGGAGTCGGCGTTTCCATCCTCAAGATGACCTTATTCGGACCGTCTTTTCTAAAAGACTGGATCAATAAAGTATCATGCCAGTTGAGAAATAAGGTTTCCTCATCGATGAAATCGCAGGTTGCAGTCAAGAAATTGCCTGAGCTCTCGAACCACCAATATCTGTATACCTTTGATTTCTCATCCCACGCAAAAATGCCGTGCGCACCTCCTTCTCCTATGGTTAAAGAAGAAGAATAATCAAAAAAGACATACCTGTCTTCAAGGGCTCTCTTGAATGTTCCCGTACCTGTACCTGTCGCTTTTTCGCTGAAGGAACTCTTTGGAACCTTGTATTCGAGATCCCATTCACCCAAGAAAAAATCGAAGTTCTCCATCCTGTTTGCATGCTCAGCCACGATACCTCCACCTTTGGTTGGGATGCATAACGGGAAATACGATAGCATACTATCGAGGTGCTGGGAAGAATTCAAGGGATATCTTCAGTTTTTGCTTTACAGCCTGAAGCCATACGAAAATTTGACCAGGAAGACGTTGTGGGGGTGGATATCGAAGAGGCTGCGTAAGTCGTTTCCGTAGGAGAAGTCTCCGTTGGATGAAATGCCTGTCCTGCCCTGTGACCATACGAGGAACAGGACCGACCCTGGCTTGTACTCCCATCTAAGGACCAGGTTGGAACGAAACTGGAGAAAGTTAAAGTTCGGGTCCTCGAAGCTGTAATCGATCGTTCCGTCTATGTTTTCGTCGATATTGTAAACGCCTGAATCCTTATCGAATGAGATCTCTTCTTCCATGAATGTGTAGTAACGATCATTGTAATTTTGAGCCCTTGAATCCGTGATGTGCTTGAATTCTGCATAATCTCCTGCGGATACAAAGGGCTGTCCGTAAAACTGAATCGAAAGGTCGGGCGTCAGGCTGATATTGAACCTTAAGGTGACAGCGAGGGTTTTCTGGTCGATCCGTCCAAAGATGTATCTGTCCTCATTTTCGAGACTACCGGATTCCACATACTGAAGTTCCTGTTTGTTCACATCATAAGACGGCATAACAGAGATGGATACAGCGCCGCTTGGCGTGTAGCTCAAACCTGCCTGATAGCTCAAGTACTTCGAGTTTCCATCGTCGCTGAAAGAGGACCAACTGCTGACCTGAAAGCGGAGTTTTTTCCGGGAGTCGGTGCCGAAATTGAAGGATGGAGACCACCTGCCCGGCCATCTCAGTGAAGGGCCCCCACGGAGAAGGGATTTTGCCAAACTCTCTTGGTTTCTGTTGATGGACACGGAAAATGTGTAGTAGTTTTTGAATTGGCCGTAAACGCCAAAATTTCCGCCCGAAAAGATTTGCTCGCCGCTGAAATCCCAGCCCATCCACTGGTTGAAATTAAAGTTGAAGTTGCGGAAGATGCTGAAGGGTTGGTAGATGTTGTATCCCGCCCAGATGAACTGCATGATTTTGTCCGCATCCCGGAGATAGCCCATGTCGTTGAGCTCGAGCCCAGGAGAGCGAAAGGTGAAGCCGCCCACATACTTCAGACTGCCGCCCCCGAGCTTTCCGCCGACCAATGTCCCTCCCCATCCGGATAAAGAGGTCCGTTTGGGATCCAGGGTTACATGATCGGCATCCGGGCGCTGGAAATAACGGAGGGGAGACATCTGGGTTTCGAGGATGGCTTCCTCCGATCCGCGGACATGGCTGAAAACCGTATTTCCCTGGATGAAGTAGGTTCTGTCTTTCCACGTGTGGTAAAAGTCCAAACCTCCGGTATAAGCTGCACTGTGTAGAAAATCCAGGTGGGTATCCTCGATGTTGCGGTTTGTGGCTGTGGCCATGGCACCGATGAGTGTGTTTCCCCTGTTGTAGTCCTTCTGAAGTCTGAGTCCAAAATAGTTCGTAAGCGGCTCGACGGTCTCTTGCCGAAGCTGTCCCAGAAAACTGATATCGGCTCTTTCTCTGGCTGTAACGCTTTCGATGATGCCGATGGAGAGTCCGTTCTTTGTCTTTCCTGTAAGCTTAAAGGCTCCCAGAATGGATGTGTTCTGGGGAACATCCATATACTCATCCTCTACCGTCGAAGGAGAGTGGTGCGGTCGTGCTCCGATCCTTCGGGTGTAAAAAAGGTTGTCGCTCGATAAATCCCCGTCTCCGAGCATGAGCCGGAAGCTCAGAATATTCCTTCCCTCTATAAAAAAGGGTCTTTTTTCTTCAAAATAGGTCTCGAAGGCGGTGAGGTTTACCTCGGATGGATCCGCCTCGACCTGACCGAAATCGGGATTGACAGTGAAATCCAGTGTCAGGTCGCTGGTCATACCGATCTTTCCATCCAGACCGCCCATAAATTGGCTCGAACGCCCCATGGCAAAAGGATTGCCCGCCTCGTTTTGGAAGGTCTGGACATTTGCTACTGTATAAGGGAACAACTCAACCTGGCGCTGGGCCTTGATGTTTTCGATGCCTTCCAGCCTGCCGAATTGGCTCACCCATCCTGAAGAATCCCTGGGAATGAACTGCCAGTGTGAGGTTTCTTCTTTCCGGAAAAGCATCCGTGTGAGCTGAAGACCCCAAACCTGGCTCGCCTTATTTCCATAGCGGAGCTGGGATAAGGGAATTCTCATTTCTGCATTCCAGCCTTCCTCATCGGTATCGGTCTTCACGTACCAGATCGGATCCCAGTTGGGATCTTCGTTCTCCCCATCACTTGAGATCACCTGGTCTGCCTTGACTCCGGCTGCATTGACGGAAAAGCAAAAGGCTGTCCGCTGGTCATAATAGCTGTCGATTTCGATTCCCACCCAGTCTCCTTCGAAATCGTCCCGTCTGGACATGCGCTGTTCGATCTTTTGAGGTTCTGTATCGAAGGCCTGAATTGCGATGTAGATGTTTTTTTCATCATAGAGAATCTTGAAGGCCGTTTTCTGGGAAGGTTCCTGGCCCTCATAGGGTTTCCTCTGGATAAACCCGCTTTCCCACTCTCCCCTCTGCCAGACAGGATCGTCGAATCTTCCATCGATAATCGGTGGGTGAGGATTTATGTGATTGGCGACATAGACTTTCTTCCCTTTCTCAACTGAAAAGGCGAAGGAAAAAACCATCAAGCCCGCAGCGACGAGTGCTCCGCATCTTTTCATCATTCTTTCTCCTTTGAACAACCTCTGCTGCATCCATCTCCATATATAAGACACCTTCGGAGGGAAAAAGGTTGACACTGGACAATATAAAAAAGTCTGTTTTTTAGGTCTCTCTTATTTTGTGCGGGCTTGATTTTCAATGTGTATCATCTCCATCAGGCATGTCCTCCGCTCTTGTTCGGATCTTTAACGCCATTCCCTCATCGTCCTTCTGAGCGGCTGCGTAACTCACCTCTTAGCTCTGGTAAATTTTCCCATTGTCCTCTTTTTTTCTCCAGGCATCTTCGTTCACCCAAGGCAATGCTCAATACATACTCGCCGACAATATGGGGAAACCCATATTGTTTCTCTCGAAGAACGACAGCGTTTGGAGAAACACTGTTGGGGGTTCCAAGGGGGTATGTCCCGTTGGTCGCAGGGCGTAGCCCGAGAAGGGGAGGTAGCGAGCATGGCGAGCGTTGGAAGGGAGAAGTCAGTTCCCCCTCCAAGGAGATTCGGGAAGGCTAGATCCTCAATGACGCCACAGACATACCTGATGTATTTTTCAATTAGATTTTACCCACACAAAATGGGAGAGAGATGTTCTCTTTTTGGAATCCTAGTAACTGATCGAGGAGACCGGTTAAATGGCGGCAGTGTCGGAAGTAGCCATCGTATGCTCAATTTGCTATCCTAGATTTCGTCGCTGAATTAAAGGGCAAAAATTATGTTTGAGGCAGAGCATGTGATTGTCGGGACTGCCGGTCACATAGACCACGGCAAGACCCTTCTGGTGAAAGCCCTGACCGGAATCGACGCAGACACTCTGTCAGAAGAGAAACGCCGCGGCATCACGATCGAACTGGGATTTGTTTTTATGGACACCCCAGGCTATGACAAACAGATCGTCTTTATCGATGTCCCAGGCCATGAGAGGCTGATCAAAACCATGGTGGCCGGAGCCAGCAATATCGATGCGGCTCTGTTTGTGATCGCTGCCGATGAAGGTATCTCCCTTCAGACAAGGGAACATTTCGACATTCTCCGACTCCTCGGGATCGAGAGAGGAGTCACCGCTCTCACTAAGATAGATTTAGTGAGCCCTGAGCGTATACAGGAATTGACGAACCAGGCCGAAACATTTCTGAAAGGTTCATTTCTGGAAGGAGCCTCTATCATTCCTGTCTCTGCAGTGGATGGCAGAGGTGTGGATGATCTGAAAAAGGCTTTGATGGAGTTAGGTCAGACTGTGGGAAAAAGACGCGATAGCGGGATCTTCCGTATGCCGATCGACAGAGTTTTCTCCATGCGGGGATTCGGGACGGTCATTGCTGGAACAATCCTTTCTGGGGAGATCAAGGAAGGGGACAAGATCGAGATCTATCCCGATGGGATCAAAACTAAAATTAGAGGCATACAGGTCCACCATCGAAAAGTCAAAGAATCGGTCTTGGGGAGGCGCACCGCTTTGAACCTTCGAGATGTAAAAAAAGAGCTTTTAAGACGAGGACAATGCGCCGGTGAGCCCGTCTCTCTAATCCCGACTTACAGATTGGATGCCCGTCTCAGACTGCTCGAAAATTATGGAGGGCAGTTTAAAAACCGAACACGGGTAAGGCTTCATGTCGGGGCTGCTGAAATCATTTCAAGAGTCATCCTTCTCGAGAAAGATGTGCTCTCTTCCGGACAAGAATCGCTGGTTCAGTTCGTTCTTGAGGCTCCGACAGTGGCACTTCCTGGAGACCGGTTTGTTATCCGTACTTTTTCCCCTTTGACGACCATAGGTGGGGGAACCCTACTTGATGCTGCTCCTTCGAAGCATAAAAGGCTCGATTCTCAGGTCATCCGGGGACTCCAGAGACTCGGAGGCGATGTTCATGAGAGGATTGAACAGGTTGTGTTGGACTCGGGCAGCAGGCCGATGAACGCTTCAGGTATAAGGCTTAGGGTCGGAGAAAGTGAAGATCTAGTGGAACAGGCAATGGAAAAACTGGAGAAAAAGGAAAAGATCGTAAGAATAGAAGAGCATAGAGAAGTAAAATACATTCACAGAAATTTTTTTGCGGATTTGGAGCAGAGATTGGTGTCTCAGGTCCAGGCCTACCTGGATACATATCCACACCGTGCCTCCATGCCTTATGAAGAACTCAGATCGAAATTCCTCAGATTGACAGACAGTCAAACCTTCAAGACCGTCGTTTCTCACCTCGAAGAAAAGAAAAAAATTTCGAGAAGAGGGACTGATCTGATTCCGGTCGGATACCAACCGAGTTTGAAACCGAAAGACCGGGAGATTTCCCAAAAAATTGAAAAAGTCTATCAGAGTGCGGGATTTGCTGCTCCCCTTGCGGATGACGTTCGTATCAAGCTGAGACTCAACCCGAAAGCTTTCCAGGAAGTGATGTATATTCTGTATGAGAAAGGGGTGCTTGTGCGCCTCAGCGATAAGGTCATCTATCACAGGGATTCGGTGGAAAAAGCCAGGCGGATTGTTACCCAATACCTGGAAAAATATCCGGGTATTTCCGTTGCCGACCTGCGGGATATCCTCAAGCTTTCCCGAAAATACGCGACGGCTGTGCTGGAATATTTCGACCAGATAGGATTGACAAAACGGGAAAAGGATGTTCATATTTTAAGATAGATATCGGGAGGGTATTGGTCCCGGTGGGCCTCCTGGTCTTCAAAACCAGTGCGGGGCTGTGAAAGGTCCTGGGTGGGTTCGACTCCCACACCTTCCCGCCAGGGGAGGGTGGAAAGCCTGTCTGACAGGAATTCACCCCAATATCAACAAAAATTCACCCTGACATTCACCCGTAAAGACTATTGATTCATCGAAACTGCCCTGGCAACATTCTTATTGAAACGGTCATAAATAAAAAAGAAGGAGGTGGCATTCCATCCGGGTGGAACTGTTAAGCTCGATAGAGAGGATAGGACAAAATCCAAAATTACCTTTTGAAATAAAACAAACACGAGTCATTGAAGTTATTACAATGGTTATGAATACGAGAAATAACTTTTAATTTAGGAAAAGTTCCCATGGTATCTCTGCGTTATTTTGACGGTGCACTCGAAAAAACCAAAAAAAAATATCTCAGGCTGAATATCGCCAATAAGATGATGCTCGGATTCCTGCCGCTCTTTATTTTGACAGTCCTGATGGCCGTTTATGCCCTGGCGAGTCTCAGCAGAGTCAACGGGATAAACAAAAGCATAGTTGAGAATGATCTTCCGCTCATGCTGGCGACGGATAAAATGATCAGCAGCCTCTATTCACAGGAACTCCATGGAAATCGCTATATGATCCTTAAAAGTGCAGAAAATAAGGAGCTCTATGAGGATGAGAGCAAGGAATTCAAGAATCAGATTAGGGTCATCAATAGTCTTCCCGGAAAGGATCAAAGTGTGGTCGATCGTCTTTCTTCGCTCCATCAAGAGTATGAGTCCAACTTCAGGGATTGGTTTGAATCCATAGATATGTCGGCCTCTGACCAGAGCGGTTCAACAAAACTGATAGGGGAAAAACAGAGTGAATTGATTGGTCTTATTCGGGACATTTCGGCCCGGACCTCATCCGAGCTGCATGAAAAAACGCGGGCGGCTTCGCTCATCGGTTCGACTTCATCTAGAATTTTCCTTGTGTTCTGTATTTTCAGTATATTGATCGGCTCAGGTGCTGCGTTCGCGATCACAAAAAATATTTCGGGTGCTATCATTCGTCTTAAAGATGCCACACAAGAAATATCAAAGGGGAAATTCGATTATTCTCCTGAAATATATAATCAGGACGAATTGGGAGAGCTCTCGCTTTCTTTCTCTGATATGGCCAAGCGGTTGAAACGTCTGGAGGAAATGTATCTTGATACCAGCCCCCTTACACATCTGCCCGGCGGCATCGCGATAGAGAATATATTGAAAAAACGGATCGATTCCGGTTCATCATTTGCCTTTTGTCTTATTGACCTGGATAACTTCAAAGCATACAACGACCATTATGGATATGCCAGAGGAAATCAGGTTATAAAAAATACGGCACAGCTCATTGAAAATGCAGTCAAAAAACATGGGACAGATCGAACGTTCTATGGACATATCGGGGGGGATGATTTCGTAGTTATCACATCCATCGACCGCTATGCGAAAATATGCAGATTTGTCGTGACTCAGTTCGATAAGACAGTGGGTGAACTCTATGACCCCGAGGATTTGAAGCAGGGTGCCATAATACGTGTATCCCGCAAAGGAGTGAAGAAAAAATTCCCCATCATGACAATTTCCATCGGAGTAGTCACCAACAAAAAAATGAAGCTGAAGCACGCTGTCCAGGTCGGGGAAATTGCAGCCGAGGTTAAAAATTATGCCAAGTCCAAACCGGGCAGCCTGTATTTTGTCGACCGTAGGAAGAGAAATTCTTAGAGCTTCTTCCTGCACAGTTGGGGATGAATTGGGACGTATATGCGAAAAGATGTGATGTTTTGGATAAGAAAATGAAGCGAGGGTCAGTCAACCAGGTCATATTTCTCGTTGTAATGGCTGTGCTGCTTTCCTCAGGACGATGCTCTTTGTTTCAAGCTCTTGGACTCGCTCAGCCGGTTTTTAGAGAAGACCTTTCCCTGCTTGCTCCTGAAGATTTTCCCGAGAAGATCAAACAGCTCGAAGCGATCGCTCAAAGCCATAAAAGCGAGCAGGTGCGCACTCGGGCGGTCTATTATATTGCACTCGCTCATTTGCATTACAATAACCCATCTCCGGATTACTCCAGAGCCCTCAAATATTTGGACAGGTACATCGCTCTCGATTCTGACAACAAAGATATAGATGAGATTGCGGCTTGGAAGTCTGCATTGCTAACCTTGGAGAGCTGCCTTATGGATTACGAGAAGCTCGAACAGGATTATACGCGGTTGAAACAGGAATACGAGAGTGAGACTAAAAGTGCGAATAAGGATAGGGAATTACTGAACAAGAAGATAAACGATCTCGGTCAAATGATCGAAAAGCAGAAAAAAGAGATAAACAGCCTGCAAGAGATCATAAAAAAACTGGATGCCGTCCACAGAGAGATAGAAAAGAAAAAGAGGATAAAAAATAATGAGCAAAAATCATCCCCAAAACCACCCCGATAGGGGATTGCGTTTAGAGGTGTCTAAAACTATCATTTGATCAATGTCAGAACTATCAAGGGACTTGGGTAGGGAAGAAAAACGCAGGGAAAAGCGCGTAAAAAAAGAGAATAAGCTCATTTTCGAAGTCATCTCTACTGATAAAGATATAGAGAACAAAAAAATTTATTTCACTCTGACCAAAGATATATCTCTGGGGGGTGTCAACATCCGGACGGATACTTTTTTACCGGTCGATACATTGATAAAAGTCGATCTCCCTTTGCCGAAAATGCACAAGATTATCAGCGTGAGAGGCAAAGTTCGATGGATCAAAAGCCTCTACGAAGATGAGGTTTTTGAAGTCGGATTAGAGTTTGTGGATACGCCTCATGACGTGATCGTCTCCCTAATAGGCCATCTCTACGGGAAATAAGGATTTCGAGAAAAGGGAATCCCTGCTCCTTAAGACAATACCTCATTCCCGTCATTTTAGGACAAAGCCCAGTAATTAGGGAGAAATGCTTACATAATTAGGCGCCAGCTTGAGGCAGTCTGCATAAAGTGCTACACTTTAATACCAAATTTCTTTTCGGAGGGTTATCCATGAGCTTAAGAGCGTTCATCATTGGGGTTATGACTGCCTTATCCTTCAATTCGTTATCTGCAGAGATCCATCATTTCAAACCGACCAAGGGTTACGACACGTATGCTGTGCGGGAACCTGTCTTGCGTATAAAACCTGGAGACATCCTGGAGACAAACACCTTATACTCTGATTTTTTTACAGAAAAAGATGGCCTCTGGCCGGGAGAAGTCGGCCCAATCTATGTGGAAGGGGCGACTCCTGAGGACACTCTTGTCATCAAGATCATTAAGATCCATCCCAACATCAGCACAGGGAGATCCGGAACCTCTGAGATCTACGGTTCCTTGACCGCTACCCATACGACGCCCATGCTGCATGATCCCGTCCCGGCGAGAATGTTCATCTGGAAGATCGATGCTCAGAAAATGTCTGCCACCCTGGATCTTCCGAACAGCCGGATGAGACAGGTCCAGGTCGAACTGGTTCCCATGCTGGGCCGGCTGGCCACCGCTCCTCCCGGAGACCAAGCCATCCCAGGAGGAGTGCCTTATAACTTCGGCGGCAACATGGACACTTCGGATGCCCGGGAGGGTGCAATCGTCTATCTTCCTATCTTCCATGATGGGGCGTACTTTTATTTTGGCGATGTCCACGCGCTCCAAGGTGACGGAGAGATTACAGGAAGCGGCATCGAGACATCGGCCGATGTCACTCTGGAGATCGACCTGATCAAGAATAAAAAGATCGATTGGCCGCGCTTGGAAAACGATAAGTTCATCATGATTGCAGGTTCTGTTAGACCGCTCATGGACGCCTTCCGGATCGCGCATGTCGAAATGGTCAAGTGGCTCGAGTCAGATTACGGCTTCGATCGTTGGGAGGCCCTTCAGCTGCTGTCGCAGGTGGGTTCGGCCCGAGTGGCCAATGTGGTGGACCCGAATTATACAATCGTAGCCAAATTCCCGAAAAAATACCTGCCGGACAAGTAGAGATGCAAAATGAAAAGAGATTTAACGGCGAGATTTCCGAAAGATGAGATGAGTAAGGAGCATGGCTTCATGAGGTGCACCCGTGGGACTTTTAAAGGCCAGATGGCCATGCTTTGTCTCGTGCTGCTGACGATCTCGTGTCAGAATGTAAGGGAACAAGATGTATGGCTCGGTGATTTGCACGATAAGGCAAGAGCGTTGTTCTACCAGACTTTAAGAGAAGAAATTTCTGTTCATCCAGAGAGGTCACGGCTCAGCAGCGGAGAAATCGCCAAGATCATGGAAGCCGAGACCAGATACGAGAGGTTGTTCGATATCCTGATCAACATCTTCTACCAAAAGGATGAACCGGAATACAGCCGATTGCTCCAATTAGATGACAGAGAATCCAGGTCTTCGTTTAAACGGATGTACTCGGAACTTTCCTGTTTCTCTGCCCATCAATTCGTAGAGAGCTTCTTTACCTCAGATTCCTCGACAGATCTGATTCGGAAGAATATCCCAGCCTATAAAGACATGGATGTAGTGGATCTGGTGATAAGATCCATAGGTTATCACGCAAGGCTCGATCGTCCCGAAACAGAATCGGCCGCCAAGCCCTTGAGTCCTGAATTCGACAAACAGGGAGCATTGTATGCGGCCAGATTCCACGAAGCCCACAAAATCACCAAGGGGAATGGAGTGAAAGTTGCTGTGCTCGATACAGGCATCGACGAAAGTCATCCTGTCTTCCGGAACACCCGATGGGGGAAGCATTTTTCTCTGGTTGGGAGGTTCGGGAAACCTTGGGAGTCCGATGCACCTCTTGTGGACTGGGGATTCCATGGAACTCTGGTTGCTTCTATCGTTGCTCGATATGCTCCTGAGGCTCAAATCACCATGTACAAATTCGGGGATGGAGATACCCAGAATGATCCTCCCTATCAACTTCTCTCGCAATGTACCGTGGCTGCCGCCATATATAGAGCTGTTCATGATGGCAACCATGTCATCAGCATCAGCGCGTCCGGTTCTGGCATAGATCCCGATTATCTGAGAGAAGCCTGCCAATATGCGGACCGCAACAACAGGGTCGTCATCAGTGGGACTCTCTACAACCGCTGGTTCAAGCAGGGGAACAGGCGCAACTATCCTTCCCAGTATGATACAGTGGTAAGCGTGACCGCAGCAGAAAGACGCGACGACGGCACCTATGGGTATTGGGATGTGTGCGCGGCTCAAGAGACGAATGATATCGCCGCCCCGAACGATATCTTCGGTGCTTTTCCGACTTATGTCGACAGGGAAGATACATATGTCCCGAGCATATCCGCAGCCATTCCTGTGGTGTCTGCCCTCTTCGCGCTGACGATGTCTGTGTATCCCCGTCTCGGCACTGAAGATTCCGGGGAATACGCAGAGACCATCAAGAATCTTGTTTTCGATAATGCGCATCCTCAAATGGTCGGTTTTCAAGGATTCTCACCCGAATGCGGGCACGGTCTGATCGATGCCGAAAAAACGATTAAAAGTGCAGCTCTTTTAAATAAAGACAGGGAGATAACTCAGAAAAAAAATCACCCCTAAAATCATCTCCTGAGGGGATAGTTTCTCTTGATCTTTATTATTTACAATTTTCAGCAAAATCTTGCTTGATCTGGATCATACGTGCATGATAGGGAAGTCCGGATGAGAATGTTTATGCTTAGGGATCATTCAGGTTAAGCACTGAAGCAGAAAAGCATGCATACGGATAGAAGGAACCGCACCGATAGAAGAAAAAAACCCACTAAACCCTTCAGCCACTATACCATAAAAGGCCGTCGGGAAAAAGCGCGCCGTGCAGAAGAAGACAAGAACTATTATGTGGACCGATATGAAGCCCATCACTTTGTTCTTATTTTGCTCATTATGGTCCTGTGTGTCTTAGACGCCTACTTCACAGTTAAGATCCTCCATGTGGGAGGAACTGAGCTTAACCCCCTGATGATAGGCCTTATTAACAAAGCCCCTTTAGTCTGCCTTCTGATTAAGTTTTTGATCACTGCGGCTTGTCTCGTCGTCATCCTGGTGCACAAGAATTTTGTGGTCTTTAACAAAATAAAGGCTTCCTTTTTCATAGTTGTGATTTTTTTTCTTTACCTCATCCTTGTCCTGTATGAGGCCCTTTTCTTCTTCTCTCATTCTTCTTGATACATCCTGCACTCTGAAGCCTAGTAAATACCCACAATATTTGTTAAAAATTACAAAAATTGTCAATTTTTTCTGTACCAAATCGGAAACAAAATTCACTAATTTATTTAATATCAATGAGTTAAATTCTGGCACGATATTTGCGTTCAAAAAAAACGATGTACGAATTAAGAGGAAGCGGGAAAATGAAGATCAAACATAATCTCAAAAGGTATTTTAAAGTCGTCGGGCTTTCCGGAATTTTCTGTTCGTGGACCACCATGGCCTTTGTGTGGATGGGATCGGCGACAGCCTCTTATGTCGGCTACAGCCTGACCGCCGGCCTTTTAGGGTTAGCTATTTTTTTGGGAAAGAACTGAAAAGAGACGTCTAAAGATGCAGATTTCATTCATTTATTTCAGTGTAGAAGCGGGAGACACGGGAATTGCCGAATGGGTATCCTTGTGGGATAAACGTGAACTTCTATCGGTCTATTCCGCGGCTGATATCCCCTATTCCCGGTTCTCTCATATAGAAAAGGCCAATTTTGGAATTGTTTATTCCAAAGTGAGGAGTATGTATCCTCATTAATCCTCCAATTTTACTTCACGCCTCCAAACCAATCCTCGACCCCCCCTCAGGTGGGGGGTTTGTCTTTTTGAGGTTATACGCCGGCTGCTTTACCGTGAGGATAACTGATTGACGAGCTCTTCAGGATCGGTGACAGGAAGTTTACAGGTGAAATTTTCACAAAGATAGGCGGCAGCCTTTCCTTCGATGGGTTTTCGGCCAGCTAAAAGAGGAATTTTTTCAGAGAGTTGAGGGGCATTGACGCTCTCAGGATCCATGAATGCGATAATCCGGTTAGGAACGAAACAAGCCTGAATGGCCCGCAGGAGTCTTTTCGTGTCTTCTGAATCTCTTTTGCCGGCAATGGCGATTTCTTTGGGGGGATAGAGCAGAAAACCCGCACCGCTGAGAAGGGTCAAATATCCCTGAGGAGCTTTTTCCATATAGGGGAGACTGGCCTTTAGAATCCTTTGTGCTTTTTTCAGATACGTCTTCTTGTCGAAAAGGAGATTAAACCTGAGAAAGATTTCGACTGCCACACCTGTTGGAGATGGAAGAGAGCTGTCATTCATTGATTTCGTTCGTACGATCAGGTTTTTATGTAAACCGCTGGTGTTAAAAAAGCCGGCGCTGTTTTCATCCCAGAATTGGTCGATCATTTCTTCTGCCAGCTCTTCAGCCTTGAACAGCCAATTCTCGTTGAATGTGGCTTCATAGAGGTCGATCAGAGCGCGGGAGGTATAGGCGTAATCCTCTAAATATGCGGGAAGTTTTCTCTGTTCTTTTCTGAATGTTCGGAGAAGTTTTCCGTCTTCTGTCCTCATCCTGTTCATTAAAAACGAGGCAGCGTTCTCTGCTGCGTTCAAATACTTTTCGTCTTCAAAGACCTGATACCCTCTGGAATAGGCTGAAATCATCAAAGCGTTCCAGGAAGTGATGACCTTGTCGTCCAGGCCGGGCCGACCTCTTTCTTTCCGGACCTTGAGAAGTTTTTTCCGCATGGAAGATAGAGCCACCTCTAAATCTTCCTCTTCCCCCTTGAACTCCCTGGCTACGGCTCCAAGATTCTTTTGGATGTGAAGGATGTTGAGACCTTGATGATAAGGTTCGTGAGAGGGAAAATTTCCATCTTTTTTCACATTGTAATAACTGGCAAAGATATCAGCATCTTTTTTACCCAGTATTTGATCCAGCTCATCTCTTTTCCAGAGATAAAAAATGCCTTCCTTGCCCTGGCTGTCGGCATCTTCGGACGAATAGATACCTCCTGTGTCGTCGGTCATATCTGTCATTACGTAATCGAGCGTCTCTTGGGCGATTCTGGCGTACTTTGCGTTTTCAGTGACCTGATAGGCTTCAGTATACACCTCAGCCAGTTGGGCGTTGTCGTAGAGCATTTTCTCAAAATGGGGGACCAGCCAAATAGGATCCACCGAATAGCGATGGAAGCCTCCTGCCAGATGGTCATAGATTCCTCCTTCGCACATTTTGTCCAAGGTGAGAGAAGCCATCTCAAGGGAGTGACTGTTGCCGGTATGGTAATAATCGCGAAGGAGGAAGGAGATGGCGTTTGAGGGAGGAAACTTCGGCGCGCGGCTGAATCCTCCCCATTCCTTATCGAAAGATTTTCCCAATTTATGAGTCGCATGAGCGAGCAATTTCCTACCGAGCGTTGCTCGATCATCGATGGGTAAGGCTTTTGATGTTTGCTGTTCTATGTTCTGGGTTAGGAGTTCGGCATCCAGGAGAAGCTTGTTTTTGCTCTGTTCATCATGCCAGAACTCGCTGATCCGTACTAAGAGGTTCTTGAAGCCTATGCGGCCCCATTTGTCTTCGGGAGGGAAATATGTGCCGCCATAGAAAGGCTTCAAATCGGGGGTGAGAAATACAGTGAGGGGCCAGCCTCCACTCCCTGATATGGCTGCAACAGCGGTCATGTAAATTTCATCCAGGTCGGGGTGCTCTTCACGATCGACTTTGATGGAGATGAAGTTTTTGTTGAGGAACTCCGCGATTTCCTCGTTTTGGAAGGATTCTTTTTCCATCACATGGCACCAGTGGCAGGCCGAGTATCCAATGGACAGAAATATGGGCTTGTTTTCCTTTTTTGCCAGGGAAAGAGCCTCATCTCTCCAAGGATACCAGTCCACAGGATTATGAGCATGCTGTAGGAGATAGGGGCTGGTCTCGTTTGTAAGATGGTTGGTATGGCAGTGTTTTTTTTCCATAAATTTATCCCTATTATTCCTAGATATTAAATAACTGACCCCCTCGTTTGAGAACTTCAACCAGCTCAGCGAGGACCATGGCTGTGGCCCCCCAAATTTTGTGCCCTTTGAAGAGGTAAATAGGAACCTCAACTTCAACACCCCTTATCATCCATGTTTCCTTATGTGTGGTCTCTGGCTCGAGAAAGTATCGGACCGGGATCTCGAGGACCTCAGCCACTTCTTGTGCTGCGGGCTGGAAATCGGGCCGCGTTTCTGAAAAACCTGCGACCGGGAAGATGCAGTAATTGCTCGGAGGAATGTAGAGCGGAGTCAACCTCCCCAGGATTCGCACGGAATCCGGGTCGATCTTCAACTCTTCTTGTGCTTCTCTCAGAGCAGTCTGTTCCAGACTCTCGTCCGGTTCCTGACGACCTCCTGGAAGGGATATCTGTCCTTTGTGAAAATCCACATTCTCGGTCCGGCGTGTCAAAACAAGGTAGAGATTGCCCTCAACGAGGTAAAAAAGCATAAGAACGCCTGCTTTGATGCTGGTATCTTCCACTTCAAAATACAGCTTATTCCCTGGACGTGGATTGGGGATCATTTTCATTTGGGCTTCAAAGCCCGGCATCGGTCCGGCAAATTTTTTTTCCAGCATCCTCAGAGTGTGCTTTATTTCCATCGTACAAAACTCTTCAATAATATCCTGGAATATTGGATATTTTTTTTGTTTGATAAAGCATCCTTGCTTCTGTGACAATTTCGTTTTTTCTTTGTCATGGAAATATGGATACCTCCTCTGTTTATTTCGGTTTTTCTTACTTCTTAGAATGCATTATACTATCATTTGATCCGACTTTCTAAATGGTTTGTGTCACCGTTTGAACAGCAGTCAACACATTTGTTAAAGGTTAATGAAAAGAAAAGCACTGACTGAGATCAGCTTGGATCGTGTGAATCGTTTTGTGTTGAGAAAGCAGCACCTCACTCCCGACTCCAAAATAAACGATGTTGTACAAATCGTAAAGGACATCGGAGGGCTGCATGCGACCAGTGCCATTAGCCCGTATCTTTCTCTTTTTGCCAGGGCAAAGAAATTTGAGAAAGCCGACTTTTCGAAGGAATTCTCGCATAGGAAATCTTTGGCCAGGGTCCGGTATGTGAGAAATACTGTCTACATTCTTCCCAAAGACTTTGTCCCGTTGGCCTTTGCAGCCACCAGCAGAACTGCAGGAGTGGCGTCCGAGCGTCATTACAAATATTTCGGGTTTACCCCCAGAGACTATGAAAGGATATCGAACAAAATATTGGATATCCTCAAAGGCAGGGGTCTCTCCGCAAAGGAAATCAAAGGGAAGTTGAGAACGTCGCGAAACATCTCTCCATTGGTAAATCTGATGTGTGACAGAGGACTTTTGATTCGTGGCCTTACCAAGCAGGATTGGAAAAGCAACCTCCACACATATTTTCGTCTCGTTGATTATTATCCTGATCTCGATCTGAAGAAGCTCCACGAAGAGGGGGCAAGAGAGACAGTCGTCCTGCAGTACCTCTCTTCCTTCGGTCCAGTGACCGCTCAGGATATTTCCTGGTGGACAGGATTTCCGATGAAACAGGTGAGAAAGATACTCGAAAAACTCGAGCAAGACATTTCTTCTACGGCCATTTCAGGTTTGGAGGGAACTTTTTTTCTTTTATCTTCTGAATGGGAGGCTTTAAGATCCCCCCAATCTCGTGGGTCTCCTCCAGTCAACCTGCTCCCTCATCTCGATCCTTATCTCATGGGCTATAGAAACAGGGGGCGCTATCTTGATCCCCGGCGATATAAGATGATATTCGACCGTTCTGGAAACGCCACCTCGGCCATCCTTGTGGATGGAAAAATCATCGGGGTGTGGGATTTTGATGACCCCTGGATTAAATTGTATTTGTTCAAAGAGATGGGAAAATCCATCATCGATGAAATTTATTCTGAAGCTGTGCGCGTAGGAGCCTTTATCGCAGATCGGACCGTTAAGGTCAGGAGATGTGACTCCATAGTTCCACTCAATCAAAGAACTCAAGGAGCCTTCATGTCTCCACTCAAAGACTGCTGATCAGGCAGTTCTAAATTCCCTCCTCCTTCTGAAGCCAACGATACTGCCAGCTTTTTCGCTCTCGGTGATCCCGAAGAATGCCATATGGATCACTTTCTGTTCGACCTTGAGAGCCGATCCTACAATTTCTTTCCCTTCGAACCTGTAATCCCAGCCCTTTCCCACAGATTCATATTTTTTTTCTTTGCTTTTGCTTGCTTCTTTCAGGAAATCTTTGGCCCTTTCTTTGTCTGGTTTTTCTGTTTTAGGAGACTTTTGCAGGAGGGCTTCCATGGCATAGCTTTTCACGAGCTTCGGATGAAGAAGTGCATATGCAGAGTCGCGCGAGAGAAAATCAAGCCCCACCACCTTTCCATCCATAAATATGAGCAGTCCCTTTTGTTGAGGGATACATTGAAACACGTTCATGTACTCATCCAGTTCCTCTTTCTTCGCCTCATAGATATCGCTCATAGCGGCAGTTCGGGAATGAACCTCGGCCCTTTGGGACATCTCATCGATAGATGTCCATACGGTTCCCTGGTCTGAGCGGTAATCCCGAGATTCTTGCAGAGATTCTGAGACGGTTTGAGACTTCATTTTCCGTATTTTTGGGATCATTACTGTTCCTGACTCAGAAAAATCCCGCGAGGTATACGACCACCGTCTTTGTTCCGTACAACTGACAGGAATGACCGTTTCGGACTTTTCTTCCACCAGGATGCTGGTATTCAATACCCTGTTCTGTTTGGCCCCGGCCAACTCCTCACCATCGAGAAGGAGCACGGGCATATCTCCTTTATTGATGACCTTTAGCTCTGGAACCCGTCCTTCCTGGCTGACTTCGGATATGGTCAGAATCTGTCTCTCCAGGGCTTGTTTCAAAACCATATATTCTGGTGAATCATCGAGTGAAGTTAGTACAGGGAGTACGGCCATGTTCTTGAAGTGCTGGACCTCGCCAAACTCAAAACTTGATAGATATTTTTTAATGTCCTTATCCATTTTCCCCTTTGTTATTTTTTTTTATTTTACTGACAGTCAACCGGTAATTTTTTTCTTTAGTCCAGAAACTGCTCAGCTTATCCAATTCTTCTTTCTGCCAGTCTTCATTGTCCAGGATTCTTGCCAGAGCATACACATCGAGATCAGAGACCTCCTCCAGCTTTCCGATTCTTTTGAGGATTTGGATGAGCTCTTCTCGTTCGTCCGTCCCTTTACCTGGAAGTTTGGTTGATTCGTATTCCTTTACCGTGATTTTGTTTTCAGAACCGAAAACGACCTGAACCGCCTCTTTTTTACAAAAGGCGATCAGCGCCTCCTTGAGTCTCTCCAGTTTTTCATCCGCTTCTCTCCGGTGTTCATCCAGTTTCCCTTTAATTTTGACATACTCGTCCACCAACTTCAATCCGTGATCATCGAGGTATTCGTTCTCCCTCTTTTGTTCCAGTTTTGTTCCGTGGCTCCACATCGGACAGATCAATCTGTACAGACACCAGTCGCACAGCCAGGAGACAGTTGCAGGAAATTCTTTTGAGGCTTCAATTTTCTTGATTCGAGCCAGGACCTCTTCCTTCAATTCATCCAGCTGCTCTTTTGTCCGGTAGGAATCCACCTCCTTGTCGAAAGCCAAAAAGTGCCACACCAAGCGCACTTTATTGAAATCTTTGAAATTTTTTCTGACCCAAAGGGAGTACATGGCTAACTGCCGGTCTCGGTCGAGCTCTTCCTGTTTGGGTAGACTGGAACCTGTCTTGTAGTCATGAACTTCGTAAATCCCTTCGCCCATATCCATCAGCCTGTCGATCCGGATGTGGAACTTGTATTTTCCCTCCTCATCCAGAGAGAGAAAATCCTGGGTTTCCAGTCCGATGATTCTTCCGTTTTCGAATGGCTTATGCCGGTTGTAGTAATCGGTGAGCTGACGCTCTCCCATCTTTCGATAGTTGTCTGCTGTGTAGTCTTTCTTGACGATGATGATAGAATCCTTCCAATTTTCATCCCAGGTTCTTTTGTAATAGACTAAGAGCTTATCGAGACTCAAGAGCTTTTCAAATCGCTTATCCCGGTAGAGCTTTTCCAGCGCTTCGTGCACTCTGCTGCCGAGAAATGTCTCGATGGTGTCCTCGGCTTCCACTTTCACTCGGTCTATATAAGCGAATTTGTACTGTAGGGGGCACGTATCAAAGGTACCTATTTTCGAATGGCTGAATGTCGGCATACTGCAGTACCCTAAGAATACACTAGTTCATGATTTTTATCCACCCTCAGAAAAAGTAAAGAATTTCCAATCGTTTCCTCATGTTCTTATGCTATCGCGATTTTGGAATTGATTACCAGAAGAAGGAAATGTTTGTGTTATTTGAAAATTTTGGTTTATGATAGATGGAACATGAAGACAGAATGTTTGACCGGACGAGTTCACTCAGAGGGATAATTTTCATGGAGAAAAATGGAACCGCGAACGGTTTGGAACGGAGACTCGGATTATTTCCTGTGACAAATATCGTTATCGCCAATATGATCGGCGCTGGCATATTTACAACTTCGGGGCTCCTGATGACCGACTTGAAAAAGCCCCTCATTATGCTCTTTCTCTGGTTTGCAGGAGCTATCATCGCTCTTTGCGGTGCACTGAGTTATGGAGAACTCGGCGCAGCCATCCCCCGGGCGGGAGGAGAGTATGCTTTCTTGTCAAAGTTGTATCATCCTCTTTTAGGTTTCTTGAGCGGATGGGTCTCCTTTTTTGCCGGATTTTCCGCTCCGATCGCCGCTTCTGCTATTGGATTTTCAGAGTATTTAACCAGAGCTTTTCCTGGCCTATTGTCGCTAGGGATTCTTGATAGTCCATATGAGGCCGTTATGTTGAAAAAGGCATATGCCGTATGTGTTATTTTGGTCTTTACGCTCATCCACAGCAGGGGGCTTGAGCTGGGCGCAAAAGTCCAAAATTTACTGACCCTGTTGAAGGTCCTGCTCATAGTGGGTTTGGTAGCGATCGGCTTCTCAGTCGGCAAAGGAAATTTCGACCATCTCTTTCAAGGGTCCACTTTTTCCTTTGATTTTGGGGGATGGAAGACCATGGGGCTTTCTTTGATGTGGATCATGTTCGCTTACAGCGGATGGAATGCCTCTGCATATATTGGATCAGAGATCAAGAATCCTTCCAAAAATCTCCCTTGGTCTCTCATTCTAGGTACCGGGGTGGTGGCCGTTCTTTATCTTTCGATGAACCTTTTCTACATCTATGCCGTTCCTCCCGCTGATATGAGCGGAGTGATATCCATCGGGGGACTTGCCGTGGGGAACTTGTTCGGCAGATCTTTGGAGAGCGTTCTCTCGGTTCTTATATCTTTTGCCTTGTTCTCTTCCCTCAGCGCATTCATCATTCTCGGGCCGCGTGTGTATTATGCAATGGCCAGGGACAAGTATTTCTTCAGGTTCGCTTCTTATGTTCATCCCAGATTCAGAGTTCCCTCGAAGTCCATCCTTTTGCAGGGTATGATCGCAGGAGTCATGGTGCTTTTCGGAACTTTTGACCAGATTTTGACTTATATGGGCTTTTCTCTGGGGATTTTTCCTCTCCTGGCGGTTCTTGGAGTTTTCAAACTCAGGCGTTCCCACCAAAGCCCTCACAAGCTCCCTGGTTTTCCCCTGGTTCCGCTTGTCTATATTTCGATGGGTACTGCCATTTTAGCGTTGGCTTTGTTGGAAAGGCCCTTCGAGTCATCGGTAGCTATCTTGATGGTACTGATAGGAATTCCCGTTTTTCTGGTGTTTAAAAAAACAAGTTCACCCCGAAAAAAAATGGATAATACTTTTTAGTCGTCCCTCAGGGTTTAATTAGTTTTCAAGGATATTTTCTTGGTACAGGTTCCGCCTTTTTCGGATTCGACTCTGACCGCTGCCCGGGGATTTCCTCTTCTTTCTTCGACCCTGATCATCCATTCCACTGTCTGCACCGGAGATGGCTGCAGGGATGTATGACCTGGGAGATGTCCGAGGTCTACTGTCTCCTTTCCCATGACCATCTTTGCTCCTTCGAGCGAGAGGGTAATTTTCACCGTTTTTGCCGTCTGGTTCTCTATAGCTCTTTGGGTCACATTGGTAGGAAGGAAGCCCTGGTTCTGGACGCTTGCAGATATCTTGATATAGCCCGCGTCCCCATGATCCAGTTTCACCTCGGTTATTCTCACACAGGGAGATCGAGAGACAAGGTACAGGTTCCATTTTGCGTGCTTTTCCAGGAATTCCTCGAACTCCGGACTCGGCCAGCACATCACATTGGTATAACTCTTGAAATTCGAGTTGTACACCTTCCGTACGAATCCTCCGATTTCTACTCTGCCGAGTTGTGGATGATGGTAAGGTTCCCAGTCCATAAAGATTTTGCCATCCAATTCTTCATCATTCCAGCGCAGCATTTCGGTTTCGCTGGCTCTTTTGTCCTTGTCATAGTCGCAGAAGGGTGCTAAAGAACCCATCTCAGGAACAAAGCTAAACACCCCGTAATGGTCGTAAGCCCAGCCGATCATCACTCCCCAGATAGCCCCCTGCCGCGGAGGCCGTCCCCTGCCAAGTACTTTCCTGACAAGCTGGTTATTGATGATTTCGGTGTATTTGCTCCCGAGCGCACCGAAGATTGTTTCATCCTCGGAATTCATTTCTTCTTCTTCCCCGGTTACAGGATTGAAATTTCGATTGGTGGGGGGGCGGTATAAAAAATTTCCAGCCATATGGTGGTTGACTATTCCAGTGACATTCCGGTGGGAAAATAAAAATTCAGCAACCGCCCTGGTCTCCGGTTCCGATAGAGGATAGCGGCCCGCGCCCCTTTGAAGATATTCCTGCTGCCAGCGGGAGGGCCAATTCCGGTTGATGTCCAAACCGCCCACACCGTCCTCGTTGTATTGACCGTCCTTATCGTTATCGATTCCCTCGGAGTAAACTCTCCATTCTCCTTTCTCTTCCTCTTTACGGCGTACCATGAGGCGAGGATCGTCCGGGGAGGTCTTCCAAGGACCCGAATCATCCTTGACTCTCATCCTGGTGATGTTGCCATCGCCATTCAGATCTTCTGGGGGGTCCTCGTCCAAAAGCCCATCATGATCGGAATCGTGCGGGCGGACACTGCTCCGCATCCCGTCCGGGTTGGTCAGATAGTGATCTGATCCATCTGGATTGAGTTTGGGCATGACGTAGACAGTTCGGGTGTCCACCAGGTTGGTGATTTCAGGATCTTTCCCATGCTGGGTAAGGAGCGTGTGAATGGTTTTCAGACACACCTCAGTTCCCATAACCTCACTGGCGTGCAGATTCCCATCGAACCAGTAACCCGGTTTTTCTGTGCCTTTTCCTGTCTCTTGGTTGGTAATTTCCAGCACAAGCAGGTCTTTCCCCAGGTAGCTCTTTCCAATGGTGTACAGTTCAGCGAGTCTGGGAAAGGCTTCGACCATGCTTCTAAGGTAGGCAGTCACCTCACTGGAAGTGTGGTTGTGATCGAATTTCAGTTCGGGAGGATTTTCTACTCCTTTGAGGAGCATCGGGTCAGAAAGAGAGAGAAGCAGAATGCAGAAAAGGGATAGAATACGTCCTCTTTGAATCTTCATACCCTGCTTCCTCACTTTTTCCATCCTTCCATCGTTTCCCAGCGTTCGATTGCCTCGAGGAATGTGCTCGCGATGTAATTGGCCTTTCGCCTGGTGTATTCTTTGGCTTTTTCGATGTCAAAATTCAAATATCCGGCGCCTTTTTCTGGGTAGCGCGAGGTTGCCCAGGCGGGCATGAGGAAAACCCCTTCCTCGGCTCCCGCTGCCCCTACACTGTCTTTGCCGAGCTTCTCGTACATCTCCCTGTCCACCAATTCCGGGTCATAGGCCATAACAAGCGCCGCTTCCTCCATGTCTCCGTGACCTGGCTGTTGAGCCTTTGCCCCGTAAACGACATTTGTAGCATCAAAAGCGACTTTCCACCAGTCAACCACCATGAAGTGGGCACCAGTTTCCAGATGAAGACGGGTCATCGCATTCTTTGCAGGTTCGGTGTTGCCCCCATGGCCATTGATAATCAGGATGTTTCTGAAACCCGTTCGCACAAGGTCATAGAGAACGTCATAGATGTACTCTTCGAATATCTCTTCCCTTACTGAAATGGAGCCTGGAAACTGGGATATGCTCTGACCTGTGAAACCGTGATTTATGGGAGGAGCGATCAGGGCGTTGCATTCGTCCCATATCATTTCAGCGAAGTGGTTGGGAATGACGTTGTCCGCACCGATAGCGACAGCGCCATGGGACTCGACTGTTCCAATGGGTAAAATGATCCTGTCCGTTACCTGGGGAACGATCTCTGCCAGCCTCATCCAACAGTAATTCTGCATGTGATGGAATTTGAGATCTTTTACCTTTTCTTGGGGGAAAGAAGACACCGTTAAAGTAAAGATTGTAATAAAAACAGCCATGATTTTAAGCCTTTTCATCCTTATACCTCCTGGTTTTTTTTAAAGTATAATAGCGATATATCTTGGGTTTCATCCAAATCGAGAATAAAACCCGATCCCACCGCTTATTTGACAATCTTTTCAAATCCTCTCTTTGAAAGATCCCAGTAGATAACGCCTGCAGCCATCAAGCCGACCGACAAAAAGAATATGCCAGTGATGGTATCACCGAAGAGAAGCTTCCCCACACCAAACAAGGTTGAATAAACGAGTACGATTCCAGCCAGCCAGGCCAAAAACAGTCCTCCATAGTTCTTATCCCCCTTCACCTCGGGAACAGCTCGAGAGATTTTTCTCCATCCTATTCCTCCAGGATGGACTCTCCGGTAAAATGTTTTCAGCCTTTCCTGCTGAGTAGGTGGGGTCAGGAAGGTTACAACCAGCCAGATGACAGTCGTTATGCTGACGATGTAGAAGAGGGATTGGGGGAATGGAATATTCAGCCCGTATTTGATAAAGGCATAAGCCATTATCGGGGTAAGCATGGCTGCGATCTCGCTCCATGCATTGATGCGCCACCAATACCACCGGAGAATGAGAACGAGACCGAGCCCAGCACCAGCTTCTATGATAAAGGCCCAGGCTCCGGATATCGTCTCTAAGATAGAAGTGACAGCGAGTGAGATGGCCATGAGCAAGATCGTGGTAATCCTGGAAACGAATACGAGATGTTTTTCGCCCGCACCGGGTTTGACGAAACGTTTATAAAAATCGTTGATCACGTAGGATGTTCCCCAATTAAGTTGGGTGGCGATGGTCGACATGTAAGCTGCAAAGAAGGAGGCAACCAGCATTCCTTTGAGGCCCACAGGCAGGTAATCTCTCATAGCATAGACATAACCAAGACGTTTGGAATCAGGAGCGAGATCGGGATAAAGGACGAGAGTGGTCAATCCGACTATGATCCAAGGCCACGGCCTGACACAATAATGGGCGATGGTAAACCAGAGGGTAGAGAAAAGAGAGTGTTTTTCGTCCTTGGCTGACATCATTCGCTGGGCGACATAGCCTCCTCCACCGGGTTCGGCTCCGGGATACCAAGATGCCCACCACTGCACTCCGATGTAAGCCAGAAAGGCCGATACAGATATGGCCAGAGCCCCGCCGGCGCTCAACCCGGATTCACCTTTGCCCACAACGGGCAGTAAACGGATGGTCCACTCAGGAAGTTGGGATCTCAAACCGGATATCCCCCCTATCTGGGGAAGCTTCAGTACCATGACTGCGAGGATAACGGTTCCCGTCATGGCTAGTATGAATTGGAAAGCATCGGTCACGGCAACGCCCCAGAGACCGGAGAGGGCTGAATAGATCGCGGTGATCACCAAAGCCAGTCCTACGTAGATCATGACCCTGTTTTCAGGGATACCGAGCATACCTTGGAGGATGGATGCCATAGCCAGGTTTACCCATCCAATAATGATGCAGTTCATAAATATTCCCAGGTAAAGGGACCGGAATCCCCGCAAGAAGGCGGCTGACTTTCCCGAGTAGCGGACTTCTGTGAATTCGATATCAGTCATAATGCCTGCGCGGCGCCACAACCGTGCAAAAAAGAAGACAGTCAACATACCTCCAAAGACGAAATTCCACCAGAGCCAATTTCCCGCTATCCCGTTTTTAGCTACCAGCTCTGTGATTGCTAGGGGTGTATCTGCCGCAAATGTTGTGGCCACCATCGATGTTCCGGCTAGCCACCAGGGAAGGTTTCTTCCAGAAAGGAAGAATTCCTGGATATTTCTTCCTGCTCGTTTCGTGTAGTAAATTCCAACCGCAGCACTCCCGGCGAAGTAGAGCAGGATGATCCCCCAATCCAGAAATTGCATTTCAATTCACAGATTTTACCCCATTTGATACGTCTGTCAAGAGAAATCCCCTTCTTTCAAGTTTGCTCTTTTTATACTATACTGATTTTTGTCAGATGAGGAAGTCGATTTTTGGGTCAGGACCGGTCACCAGGCGGGATTTTCTCAAAAGGACAATCTCTGCGACAGCCGCTGTAACCATTGTTCCACGATTTGTCCTGGGCGGGCAGGGATATACTCCGCCGAGCGAGCAGCTCACACGAGCCGTTATCGGCGTAGGCAGTATGGGAAGGGCTCATCTCAACTATGCAGGAGCCAGGCTCCTGGCCGTTTGCGATGTGGATGAAAACCATCTGAAGATCGCTCAGGATATGGCCGCCCCAGGGGTCAAGGCCTACAAGGATTTCCGCGAGGTTCTGGAAAGGGCAGATATCGACCTCGTTCACATACCGACACCTCCCCACTGGCATGCATTGATATCTATAGCAGCTGCTGAAGCCGGTAAGGATATCTGGTGCGAGAAACCGATGACCCGGACGATCGAAGAGGGGAAAAAAGTTGTGGAAGCTGTCCAAAAAAACGGAAGGATTTTCCGCGTCAACACATGGTTCAGGTTCGAAGGAGAATTTTATGGGCTTGGCAGCACAGTCAGGCCAGTAAAAAAAGCAGTCCGGGCAGGGCTTTTTGGCTGGCCGCTTAAGGTAACGGTCAGTGCAGCGACCGGTTTCGACTGGAAGTTTTATTGGGTCGGAGAGACCAACCTGAAACCTCAGCCTGTGCCGAGAGAATTGGACTATGAGATGTGGCTCGGTCCAGCGCCTTACAAACCCTATCATCCTCACCGCGTCCACGGGACATTCCGCGGATACTGGGATTACGATGGTGGAGGGCTGGGTGACATGGGCATGCATTATCTTGATCCTGTTCAGTACATTTTAGGCAAAGACCACACCAGTCCTGTAGAAGTCGAGGCGGATTGTCCCCAGCAGCATCCGGATGCCTGTGGAACCTGGAGGCGGATCCGGCTCAAATACGAGGATGGATGTGAAATCATCCTGGATGGGGAAGGAAGGGAAAAAAAAGTTGCCTTCATCGAGGGCCCGGAAGGAAAGCTATTCAGAGGACTGGAATCCGACATCCCTCATTTTGGAGACAAAGTGGCCTCCCTTTCCGACCCTGATCACCAGGTCACCGATTTTTTTGACGCTGTCAGAGAGCGTAAAAAATTTGCCTTGAACGAGGAGAATTGCCACCGGTCTTGCACTCTGGTGAACTTGAGCAAGATTGCTGTCAGGCTTGGCCGACCGCTCCGGTTCGATCCCGTTAGACAGAGATTTCTCGGTGACGAGGAAGCCAATCGTCTGGTCAGGCAACCGATGCGTACGCCGTGGCACCTCTGATTCGATCTCTTCTGGAGGAAGAAGAAAAGAAATAAACATATAGAGAAGAAAAAAGAGATGAACAGGAGAATAAGGACCGGCTGGATATGGATCCTTGTTCTTTTTCTTTCCCTCCCATATGGATTAGGTTCTGAAGATGGACAGCCCGTTCGATCCAGTGTCCTCAGCCTTCTTGAGAGATTTCCCGCTCAAGATCCGGAAGAAAGAGAATGGCTGGCTTTAGAGTTGATCGAGTTGGGCCTGGACGGGATTTTGGAAATCTGCGGTATGCTGCTTCCTCCTGGAGATGGCGATGATACGCAGGCGCGGTTCGCTCTCGACGCATTGACCACCACTGCCAGCCAGAGAGGGCGGGAGAGAGAACGGTGGATGGTTGCCAGAGCCTTGATCAAAGCTCTGGAGAAAGCGGCTGACAAAGAGATCCAGGCTTTTCTGATCCGGCAGCTTCAGCGAACAGGGAAGAACGAATCCGTCAAGCCCCTCCGGAAATATCTTTATGATAAAAGGCTGTGCGAGCCGGCTGTTCAGGCTTTGTTAGCAATCGGGACATCCGCGGCTGAAAAAGCCCTGCTTAAATCGCTCAAGTCGAACACAGGGAAAAACAGGGTTGCCATAATCAAAGCCCTTGGGGAACTGCGCAGCAAAGATGCCACAAAAAAAATTCTCGAATATGCAGCCAGCAGGAACGATGAACTGCGCCGGACTGCCCTCTTTGCACTGGCGAATATCGGTGATCCTCAGGCTGAGAATTTCCTGGACAAAGTTTCGCTCGAGGCCCCATCCTATGAACGTGTTCAGGCCCCCTCTCTGTATATTCTTTACGCTCAGCGTCTGGCGGAGGCAGGGTATAAGATCCGGTGTGTGCAAATATGCCGGAGACTGATCGAAAACTACACCGCCCCGCAGGAGAGTCATATCCCCTGCGCGGCCTTGAGCCTTCTGGTGGATACCCTGGGAGAGGAAGCCTTTACAGATCTCCTTCATGCTGTGGACGGTCCGAACCCGGATCTGCGAATACAGGCACTCCAGCTGTCAGCCAAGATCCCCGGCGAGGAGGCTACGGCCAAATGGATCACAAAGATGGAGAAGGCAGAGCCGGACATTCGGGCCCAGATCATCGCCATGCTCGGAGCGCGTGGGGACAAGACAGCACTTCCCGTTCTCATCAAAAAATTAGAAAGCCCTAATAAAAAAGTGCGGTTGGCAGCCATTTCCTCTGTCGCGAAACTAGGAGAGGCCGAGGTTCTGGAAGACTTAACCTTTCTCCTCCACAGCGAGGACGCAGACCAGATCGCTGCCGTCCAACAGGCCCTTTTCACTCTTCCAGGCAACCTCGTCGTTCCCCGTGCAGCGATGTTGATCGAAGAAGTGCCGGCGGTATCCCAGGCTGCCTTGATCGAGATTCTTTCGGAACGAAAGGCGCGAGAACATATAGATGTCGTTTTCTCAATGACAGAAAGCCAAGATGAGAGGGTCAGGCAGGCGGCTATGAAAGGGCTTGCCCGTTTGGCCAAAGAGGAAGTCCTGCCAACTCTGATCCGCATGCTCCTTGAGGAGACAGAAAGCAGGGATATTAGGCTTCTTCAGAATGCCGTTGTAGCCGCATCCAACCAGATCGAAGAAAAGGAGGGACGTGCAAAGCCCATACTCGAGGCTTTAGAAGCTGCTGATGAAGATAAACAGGCCGACCTTTTGAGGCCTCTTTCCAGGATCGGGGGACAGGAAGCTCTTCATGTCGTGACAGCCAGAGCCAAAAGCGATGATTCCCGGATTCAAACCGTCGCCGTATCTGTATTGTCCGAATGGCCAGACTGGGATGCTGTCGAGGAGCTCTTGGAAATTTGTCGAAACACAAAAAATAAAAAACAGCTCCTTCTCGCTGTTCGGGGATGCTGCCGTTTGATACATGAATCGGCTCTGGATCCGGGAGAGAAGCTGAAAAGGTACAAAGAGCTATGGAAGACTCTTTCGGATAACTCGGCGAGAGCCATGGTGCTCACAAGGATTGCAGAGGTCAAATCTCCGGAAGCGTTCAGATTCGCTGCGTCTTTTCTCGATGAAAAAGGAATGCGTTCGAGCGCCGCCGCGGCGGTGACACAGATCGCTTATTCAGGGAGAAACCTGTCTCAGAAAATTGGGAGGCCCGAACTTCTGGCAGCCTTTCATAAAACCAGCTCAGTTGTGGAGGACCAGTCACTGCGGCGCCGGCTGGATGCCTTCCTCGGAGCCATGTTGAAAGAAGAAGGGTTTGAGGAGCTTTTCAACGGGAAAGATCTTTCGGGATGGAAAGGACTGGTGGGTGATCCCGTAAGGAGAGCCCAGATGGATCCTGAGGAGCTCAAGAAAGCTCGAATTAGAGCAGATCAGGCGATGCGTGACCATTGGAAGGTTGTGGAAGGGATTCTCGTTTTCGACGGGAAGGGAGAAAGCCTTTGTACGGTCAAGGATTATGGTGATTTTGAGTTGTTGGTGGATTGGAAGATTGAGCAAGGCGGAGACAGCGGCATCTATCTGCGCGGTTCACCTCAAGTCCAGATTTGGGATCCGGCCAACGAAGGCATAGGATCTGGAGGTCTTTACAACAACCAGATCGGTCCGAACAGACCTTTAGAGCTTGCGGACAACCCTGTAGACGAGTGGAATACGTTCCGGATAAGAATGGTCGGAGAGCGGGTAACCGTTTATCTGAACGGTGTGCTGGTCGTCGATGACGTCATGATGGAAAATTATTGGGAGAGAGACAAGCCGATCTATTCCTTCGGGCCGATCGAGCTCCAAGCACATGGAAACCCCCTTTATTTCAGAAATATCTACATCCGAGAGATTTCCCGGGATGATGGAGGGAAGGGATTGACCGAAGAAGAGATCCAGGAAGGCTTTGTTTCTCTTTTTAACGGAAAGGATTTGGCGGGATGGACAGGAGATAAAGAAGGTTATGTGGCTGAGAACGGCAAGATCGTTGTCTATCCAGAGCGAGGCAGCGGAAATCTTTACACGGAAAAGGAATACGGCGATTTCATTCTACGGTTCGAATTCAAACTCGTACCCGAAGCAAACAACGGACTCGGGATCCGTGCACCTTTGAAAGGCAATGCAGCCTATGATGGAATGGAGATTCAGATCCTGGATAACACAGCGGAGCTCTATAAAAACCTCGAACCTTACCAGTATCACGGATCGATTTACGGTGTCGTTCCCGCAAAACGCGGTCATCTCAAGTCAGTGGGGGAATGGAACCGGGAGCAGGTCACTGCACAGGGAAAAAGAATAATCGTCGATCTCAACGGCGTTACGATCGTGGATGCTGATATTGGCGAATCCAGCACTCCTCTAACCATGGATGGAAGAGACCACCCTGGACTGAAGAGGGAGAAGGGGCATATCGGATTTCTGGGCCACGGTTATCGGGTGGAATTCCGCAACCTCCGCATCAAGGAGCTGAAAGAGAACTAATCATTTCTTTCTTTGATTTGATCGATAATTTTTTTTATCTGTTCTTGGTTAGGACTAATTTCCAACGATTTCTCCCAGGCGCGCAGAGCCTGTTCTTTATTCCCGAGCTTAAAATAGCAATCTCCGATAGAATTCAGGACCGCTACCACATCGCCCTTCTGGGAGAGGCCTTTCTGATAGAAACCGATCGCTTCTTCGAATTCTCCCATATTTTCCGAGGCTCTTCCAAGCGTGAAGAAAAGCCCAAAATTTTCTATTCCTTCTTGTTCAAAAGGCGTGAGGACTGTTCTCACTTTCTCGAATTCTCTCAGTGCCATGAGAACTCTCGTGTAACTCAAGGCATAGTCCAGTGAATCCGGCTTTTTTTCATATGCTTTCACCAGTTCATCGTGGGCCTTCTGGATTTCCCCCTTGTTAAAAAATTGATTTCCCAGGATGTAGGAATAATACGGATCATCGGCAGGCGGATTGGTCTGGGCGACGAGCCAGGATCCTGGGAGGGGCTTTTTTGTGACCGAGAGCGCGTCTCTTTCGGAAAGAAGCCTCTTCCCATCTTGATCGAGGAGAGAAACCTCAACCGTATATATTCCTGGTGGAAATTTCTCCAATGGTATTTCCTCGAGAAAAGAACTTCCGTTTCTATATTCATCGATTTTTCTCTGGTAAGTCTGGAACGGCTCCACCCCCGAATAGAACGTGAATTGCAATGTGCCCCCCTCTTTCAGTTCCTGGCTCAAGCTGTAGACCTGGATGAAAAGGAACAATATGTCTTTATCGAGGAATGTGTTGTTGACCGATGGATAAATTTGCAGACGTCCTACCTGAAAGGCTCTGCTGGATTCGCTGTATGGTGAGTCTTTGTTGACTTTCCTGGCCAGGATGAGAGGGCTCATCTGCAGGTGTTTTCCCTCAGGAACGGAGATCGTTCGTTCGAAAGAAGTGAATTCCTTGGTGACCAGATTCTCGAACAGGAGATGGATGGTATAGTCTCCTGGAATCATCGGGAAAGAATCGCAGAGATGAAAGGAACTTTTCTCCAGCATTTCTAGCTCGTCCTTTCTCAATTCGAGAGGGACATCTCTTCCCCATTGAAAGACCGTTTTTCCTTCCGAACCCGCCATGCGAATAGAAGTCCGCAGATTCGTAACATACTTCTCCTGATAATAATCCACAGAAAGAGTCTCGGGCACCAGAATGTAGTTCACGAAGAAAAGCCCCGTAGGATCCTGGAGGATGTTCACCCTAGAATAATTACCGATGTAATGGACAGAGTAACTGACCTCAACCGATGCTTTGTGCTCTAAAAATTCATAGGCATAATTGTCATCGATCCGCTTGTGAGGATAGGTCTCAACGTCTTTCAGGAGCACAGTGGAAGGAAGAATATATTCTGGATCGGCTCTTCCTGGAAAGTTGGACAGCGAGGCCTCAGCCAACTCGATCCCTACGTAATGACGTATTAACTTGTATGCATTCAAATTTCTCTGGTCCAGCTGGGCAGCCAACTTCTTTTCAAATGCTTCTTCAGCCGGATTCTCTGGCCTTGCATCTTGCTCTGGGAGCGTTCTCGTTATGACCGTAGACCTAGTTTCCCTTTCAGTAAACGGAACGAGACTTTGGGGTCCATCTACCATCGGGCTGTAAAGCTCATAGTCTTCTGCTCCATATCTCTTGAAGAACATGAGACGAAAACTGGATGCCTGCCCCAGTTTTGGATTACCAGAATAATACCAGATCTCTACAGGATGGATCTCTGGTGTCGAATATCTTTCCAAATGGTTAGGCCTGCCCAGCATGATGTAAAAATGTCCTCTATCTGTTCTCCATCCTTCCACAGGCGTTCCTCTCCCGAATTTTTTATTGGCGAATTCAATCCTTCTGTAATGCTCATCTTTGAACTCATTGGTTTGCGTTCCTGGAGTCGGGTCTCTTTGCCGCCAGAATTCCTCGATGAAGAGATCTCTTTCCCTATCGTTTTCAAGCTTGTAAAAAACCTCTTTTTCTTTAGGAGTGATGATGTAGACGACCTCTTCCTCTATCCAGCTCTTGTATTTTTCGGAGTGCTCGGAATTCTGCTGCGAATAAAGGCTTATGGAGTAGAACGATATAAATAGGAAAACCAAACTCTTCAAAAGCTTTTGTTTCATTGGACATTCTCCATGAGTCGCATTTGTCTTTATAGTTTAATGTCTCTCTGTTCCTTCTTTCTTTTTAGTTGGAGCCTTAAAACTTAATGATCAGTCCAGCTCTGAGACTGATACCGCTCAAGTTGAAGGAGGCCTTTCTCAATATTTTGAACCCGAAAGGCTCATCAGCTCGAATGGTTAGATAGGAATAAGTTTCATCTTCCATATAATAAAGCGTTCCGTTTTCTTCCGAATACACATTATCGGTGTTTCTGAGCCTTTCTTTACCCTCGAAGTTGGATATTTTGGCATATCTTCCTTGGCCCTCGATAAAAAACACAGATCTTTTGTTCAAATCCACTGCAATTCCCAGTCCTCCATGAAATCCGAGGCTCTGTGCGGTCGCTTTCTGAAAAATGTCTGTGATATCTTTTATGTTCGTTTCCAGCGCATAAGAATATCTGGCTAGATAAAGAGAGGGTCCTCCGTTTAAGTAGACAGCAAATGGACCAAGAATGGGAATGGTGAAAAACATTCCCATTCTGATGGGTACAACATTGATTTTAGGAATGCTGCCCACTTGCTGTATCAGATACAGCTCCTTGCCGGATACCAGGAGAAAATTTGTGCCAGAGGCACGGATATAACTCGTTCCCAGCCCAATCCCGATTCGGGGTTTAATATAGAAAATGATATCTCCTGAGATATCGAATGCTGGACTGAAGGATTCTGGCCTCTTGTCTACCGTATAACCTGAGGAAAAGAAAAAATCGGCAGCAGAATCAAAAAAACCTCTTGTCCCATTTTCTACATCTCCAAAGCCAAAAAAACTCAGGCCTCCGCTGAGTTTTACCCTCAATCCTATCCCCTCGAAAAACTCAGGCTCTTCTTCCCAAAAATCCGGCTCTTTGATAATCTTTTCCTCAATGACCTCTACATCGCTTGAGTGAAGATACCCGATAAGCGAAAATCCTTTCTCGTCGGGGCCTATGACCACTCGGAACCACTCCCCTGTCTTTTCGTAGGAATCCAGGACCGTTCCTCTCGACATCGTGGATGCCACAGGACTCTCTGCATTGGGTTCCAGACGGATATTTGCCCCCTCAACCGAGATCTTTACTTTCCATTGAGAAGTATCCGAGTATAGCGGATAAAGAATGAGCAAAATCATGCAGGCCAGCAGCAGACATTTCAGATGATATCGCATTGTCATTGATTTTCCTTTCACTCTTTTATTCTAACCCCCCCACATTCGATACGCAATATTTCTGTTAAATAATGACAAGAGCGTCTTTCTTTTTTTCGGTGATCGCCATCCATGCATTGGCTGTGTGTTATGGAAGAGAACCTAGAATGGAAACTCCACACTTTCGTAAACGAACGTATCCATGCTCGTTAAGGAAATGTGACGGTATTCGCTATCTTAAGATTAGCATCGAGGTAGAAAGGACAAAAGTCAGGAAGAGGCAGGAAGAGGGAAGAGGCGAAATCAGTTCGGGGTTCAGATGAGAATCCCGGATCAGAGACCGGAAACATTTTGCCTGGAGAAATGAACAAAGGGGAAACATTCGGGGATATGGGAGTCGTAGACACCATGTTTATTGAAGGCCCACCCGAGTGAAGGCTCAACGGGCTCGCCGTTTGGAGCCACAGCCTCGAAGCGAGAAAAATCGAGCCTCCAGATATCTTCATCCCCGGGGGGAAGGGGACGGTCTTGGGCCAGAAGACCCATTCCTTTCCAAGGGAACTCCAATTCGACCGTCCACCCTCTGTCGACATCCGAGTTGTCATTGAGGGTACCGTCCACCTGAACCCCGCATTTCAATCCAGAGAAATCCCAATCCAGAAAAGCCCACCGTTTTCCCCGAGGGTGTTTTTCGTAACGCAGACTGTCTTGGAATCCGCCCAGGACATCCACTCTTTGGTTGAGGAGATCGAACTCGGGGCGATCAAAAGCGCTGCCCTTTTTGTAGGCATCCTGCCAGATGAAAAAGGCCTCATAAATAGTTCCCAGGGCGTTGATTTCGAACTCGTAGTAACAGTCTTTCCCGGCTATGAAGACCTCTACATCGTTTTCCTTATAAATGGGCGAATCCCTTTCTGTGAAGTTTGCTTGGACATAAGGTTCTTCCACCCAAAAAGCGATGTACAGAGATACATCATCCCAGAGCGCTGCCATCCGGGTATCCCATGGTCCCGGGTCTCCTGTAACCAGGTCCACAAAACGAGGAGATCTTGGAGCTTTCTTCCAGGATCCCTCATCCAGACGGCCGTCGATCTCGAGAGTCTCGCTCGTTCGATAGCACGTATAGTGGCCGATATCTTTTTTCGGACAGCCGTACTGTTTAGTCATTCTTTCCCCTAATTTTTAGATTTTCATTTTATCCGTATTTTTACACAATCTGTCATGTCCTGTCGAGTGAATGAGGAGGGCTAATGTTGAAAATTGGATATTGTTTCTATAGAATGCTGGTATGATCGGCACTGGACTGATCAGCCATGGTAAAGGTGACCAGCATATCCCCGCTCAAGTATTTGTAATCTTTTCTTTTTTCCCTCTTATTCAGAGTAAAAGTTAACGTTCATATTCAGTACCGTTCCCTCTGGCTGTACGTCCAGATATGATCTGTGTGAAAAAATCGATGCACACTCCAATTTTGAAAGGAGGGAAAGGATGGGAAAGAAAAAATATTCCAGGCGGCAGTTCATCGGCACAGCGGCAGCTGCTGCAGCAGCCTTGCCGGTCAAACCGCTCGATGCAGCAGTGGATAGAACCTTCGTCCAAAAGTCTCACTCCAGCTTTAAACTCAAGTATGCGCCCTATTTTGGGATGTTCGAAGCCCATGCGGGCAAAAATCCGATCGACCAGATCAAATTCATGGCAGATCAGGGCTTCAAAGCCATGTTCGACAATGGGCTCATGAATAAGGACCCGTCTTTACAGGAGGCAATCGCCAGGGAGATGAATCGTTTGGATATGGAGCTGGGACCCTTCGTTGCGTATGCGGATTTCAAGGTGAAATCCTTCGTTACTCAGGACAAGGAGATCAGAGACATGCTGGCAGCCAGGATGAAATCCGCCGTGGAAACAGCAAAACGCACCCATGCCCAATGGACCCTGGTCGTTCCTGGACGCTATGATGAAAGCCTGGAATGGGGTTACCAGACTGCCAATGTAGTCGATAATCTCAAATTCTGTGCGGAAATCTGCGAGCCGTCTGGTTTGGTCATAGCCATCGAACCCTTGAATCCCTGGGACCATCCCGGACTGTTCCTCACGAAAATTCCCCAGGCCTACCAAATCTGTAAAGCCGTCAGGAGCTCAAGCTGCAAGATTGTCAATGACATCTATCACCAGCAGATCACAGAAGGCAACCTTATACCCAATATCGATAGAGCGTGGGATGAAATAGCCAGCTTTCATGTGGGAGACAATCCTGGCCGAAAAGAGCCCACCACCGGAGAGATCAACTACAAGAACATATTCGGGCACCTGCACGCCAGAGAATATGACGGTATCATCTGTATGGAGCATGGAAAAAGCAAAAAGGGCAGAGAGGGAGAAAGGGCTGTCATCGAGGCATATAAGGCATGCGATGATTTCTAGTCATTGATTGAAAAGGAGGTATCATGGAAGAGAGAAAAGAAAAGACTAAAAGGATCATGTCCCGGCGGGAATTTATAAAGACAAGTTCAGCGGTTTCTTTGGCCGCAGCCGTATCGCGAGTCGGGCCTGTGTTCGCTTCTGGGAAGGACAAGATCCGGGTCGGTCTTATCGGATGCGGTGGAAGGGGTACGGGAGCAGCTATCGATTGTGTCAGCTCTTCTAACGACGTGGTGATCACAGCCCTGGGGGATCTCTTCCAGGACTGTTGGCAGAATTCGTTGGAGAGACTCCAGGCAAAGGTTCCCAAGGAATGTCTTGCTGTTTCGCCCGACACGTGCTTTTCCGGTTTCGATGCATACAGAAAAGTTCTGTCAACTGACGCCGATATGGTTATCATGGCGTCTCCACCCCATTTCCGTCCCAAACACCTGAAAGCGGCTGTAGAGGCAGGAAAACACATATTCACGGAAAAGCCGGTTGCCGTGGATCCCGTAGGAGTACGTTCGGTGATCAAAAGCTCGGAATTGGCCGTACAGAACGGCCTGGCTATCGTAGCCGGAACCCAACGCCGGCACCAGAACCACTACCTGGAGATCACCAAGCGTGTCCATAACGGCGATATCGGGAAGATCGTAGCCGGACAGTGCTACTGGAACATGGGAGCCCTGTGGCTCAGAAGGGCTTATGATAACTGGATAAACTATCAATCAGGGGAGTGGTCGGATATGGAATGGCAAATCAGAAACTGGCTTTTCTTGACCTGGCTGTCTGGAGACCACATCGTGGAGCAGCACGTACATAACCTCGATGTCATTAACTGGATGATCGGCTCTCCCCCGGCGAAATGCGCTGGGATGGGGGGCCGACAGGTTCGCACCGGACAGGAATTCGGCAACATCTTCGATCATTTCTCCGTCGAATATGAATATCCTAACGGGGCCCGGGTCATGAGCATGTGCCGCCAGACGCCCGGATGCACGGATAAGGTGTCCGAGAGGGTTATCGGCACCAAGGGTTTTGCCTATACGGATGGAGCCAACGGATATATAAGGGGAGCCAATGCCTTCACCATCGATAAGGAATCGCCCAATCCTTATGTACAAGAGCATGCAGACCTCATCGCCAGCATCAGAAATGGAGAACCTCTGAATGAGGGAAAGCGGGTCGCGGAAAGCACGCTCACGGCTATCATGGGCCGGATGAGCGCCTATACAGGCCGTGCATTGAGCTGGGACTGGGTGATGAATGCTTCCAAACTGGATCTTTCCCCTCCCCGATATGAATTCGGCGATTTGCCCGTCGCGCCTGTTGCCGTACCAGGGAAAACAGAACTCGTTTGATAAAAAATTCCATTCAATAAAAAATTTGGCAGGATAAAAATGGAGAAGAAGCGAAAGAAGATGAACCGGAGGCAGTTTTTAAAACTGTCTGCGGCAGCCGCCGGGGCAGTCGGTTTTCCCCACATCGTTCCGGCATCCGTTCTCGGAAGGCCCAGAGCCATGGCTCCTTCTGACCGCGTTGTCATGGCTGGCATCGGTTTTGGCATGATGGGTATTCCCAACATGGAGGCCTTTCTGGAAAAGGATGAGGTGCAGTGGGTGGCGGTGTGCGATTTGGATGAAAACCATTTAAAAAGAGCCCGGGATATCGTCAGCCAGAAGTACGGCAATCAGGACTGTGCGGTCTACAGAGATTACCGTGAACTTTACCAGCGTTCGGATATCGACGCGGTGTCCATAGCGGTTCCTGATCACTGGCATGCCCTCCTGGTCATCGATGCTGCCCGGGCAGGCTTCGATATCTATGGAGAAAAACCGCTGTCCCATGACCTGTCGGAAGGAAGGGCCATGTGCGAGGCGGTGGAGCGCTATGGGCGCGTCTGGCAGACAGGAAGCTGGCAGCGTTCAGTCGCCAATTTCCACCACGCCTGTGAGCTGGTCAGGAATGGACGCATCGGCAAAATCTTGAAGGTAGAGGTGGGACTTCCCCAGGGACATTATGATTTTGCCGGAACAGCCCATCTTAACACCTACGGATCTCCACCCGAAGAATTGAATTATGATTTCTGGATCGGACCGGCTCCTTACAGCCAGTACTGTACGGCCCGGGTTCATATGAACTGGCGCTGGGTGATGGATTTCGGAGGTGGTCAGTTGATGGACTGGGTGGGACACCATGTGGATATCGCGCACTGGGGAATGGGCTTTGATCACACCGGTCCCGTTGAAATCCAGGGTTGGGGAGAGTTTCCCCGGCACGGAATCTGGGACAGTCCGACACGCTATTACTTGAAGGCAAAATATTCTGACGGCACTCCGATGGACATCGCGGGCGGGTTTGACGAAATTCGAGGCGGAACAAAATGGATCGGGGAACACGGCTGGATATGGGTCAATCGAGGAGCTCAGGAAACCTATCCTGCCGAGATCTGGAATGAGTCCATAAGCCCGCGTGAAACCCGGCTGTACAAGAGCCGTGATCATTATCAGAATTTCCTCGACTGTGTGAAAAGCCGGGAAAAAACGATTACCCCCATAGAAACCGCGCATCGTTCGGCAAGTGTCGGACACCTGGGAGTGATCGCCATAGAACTTGGACGCAAGATACGGTGGGATCCCGAAACAGAGACCATCCTGGATGACCCAGAAGCCACAAGGCTGCTGGGCCGGGCTTACCGAAGCCCCTGGCAGCTCGGTCTCTAGGAGGAGAATTTCAGATGGAAAGACGGAAAAAAATGAAGCTGGGGAAAGGGAAAAATCATTCCTGGAACGGATTTGCAGCTCAGTTTTTAGCCTGGACAGTGATCGCCGGGATGTTTTCTCCGATTCTGTGTGCATCTCCTCCTCCATCCAGCATAGAAGCTCTGATCGTCACAGGCCAAAACACCCATGACTGGAGGACCAGCAGTTCGGCCCTCCAGCAGATGCTGGAAGATACAGAACTGTTCGAAGTCACTAAAGCTGTCAGTCCGGCCGAGGGCGAAAACATGGAAGAATTCTTGCCGGATTTTGCATCTTATCAACTGGTCGTTCTCGACTACAGCGGCGAGGAATGGTCAGATATCGCAAAAAAGGCCTTTGTCAATTATGTGCACTCCGGGGGAGGGGTGGTCGTTTACCACGGAGCCAACAACACCTTTGCTGGATGGAAGGAATACAACCAGATTATCGGCATCGGAGGTTGGGACGGCCGGGATGAGACGTCGGGTCCCTATGTCTATTGGAAAGATGGGAAAGCCGTCAAGGATGAAAGCCCTGGTATCGGAGGGCAGCACACCACTCCCTATGCATTCGAGGTCGTCAACAGAGATAGGACTCATCCTATCATCCGGGGATTACCTGAAAAATGGATGCATGCCCAGGACGAACTGTACGGACTTTTGCGCGGCCCTGCCGAGAACCTGCATATCCTGGCCACCGCCTACAGCGATCCCTCCCACCTTGGAACTGGCCGGCATGAGCCGATACTGTTTACGGTCCGGTTCGGGGAGGGCCGGATTTTCCATACTGTTTTGGGTCATGCAGGAGGAGAGCAGCCACCGACAGCCCTTGAATGCGTAGGATTTATCATCACCTTCCAGAGGGGAGCAGAGTGGGCAGCTACAGGAGAAGTGACCCAGGATGTGCCGGGATATTTTCCTGCTATCTCTAAAGACTACGGAACCCCCGATGATGTGCGGCGCTGGACAGATTTTCGACCTCCAGATCTAACCGAGATTTTAGAAAAGGTTTCGGGATTTGATTACGGAAAGGATGAGGAGGTGCTATCGGATCTTCGTGATTATGTGCACGCTGTACGCCGCTTTCCGAAGGCTAGGGAGAGATGCGAGAAGCATCTGGCTGGATTCCTCGAATCCGATACCACCCTGGCGGCTAAAATGGCTGTCTCCCGCCATTTAAGGGAGATCGGCTCTGCGGTTTCTGTTCCTGTGCTGGCAAAAATGCTCGACCGGGAAGAAACATCCGATCTGGCGCGCTATGCCCTCGAAAAAATTGCAGATGCATCGGCAGAGAAGGCCCTGATCCAGAGCCTGGGCAAAACGAGCGGGAAGACAAGGCTCGGAATCCTGTCCTCGCTGGGAAATCGGAGCGCCCAAAAAGCTGTGCCCTATCTGGAGAAATTCTTGAACGGAACGGATGAGGCTGAAGCAGCTGCCTCTGCCACGGCATTGGGACGGATCGCTGGTCCCAAGGCCGCCGATGTTCTCTTCCAGGCTCTTTCCCACACCTCAGGACAGCTGCGAGCTCAGGTAGCTTCATCGCTGTTGAGTTGTGGAGAGGAGTCTATGGCAAACAACGATTCTGATGAAGCCGCAGGAATCTATGAGACATTGATGCAGGCTGAACTCCCATTACACTTGCGTCAAGCCGCCTTCAGCGGAAGGCTTGCGGTGTTGGGAAAAGAAGCCAAGGGAGTCATCCTGGGCGTTCTTAAAGGCAGGGATCCGGAATGGTATCAGCCAGCCATCTCGTGTGTGAAGGAGGTATTCAATGAGTCGGACATCCAGGAAGTGTGTGCGGTTCTGCCTGGACTGCCGCCGGAGAGCCAGGTTCAACTTCTCCAGGTTTTGTCACACTTTCGGGTGAAGCCTGCTCTAGATTCAGCAACCCGGGCTTCCAGGAACGAAAGTGAAGACATAAGGATTGCGGCTTTGCATGCGCTTGAAAGCATAGGCGATGCAGCCACCGTGGAGCTTCTCGCTCATCATGCTGCCGAATCTAGAGGGCGGGAACAGGAGGCCGCCCGGAATAGCCTCTGGAGCTTAAAAGGAGAGGATGTGGATCAGGCCATCTTGTCGAACCTGGCCAAAGAGAAGAATCCAGATGTGCAGAAAGAATTGATCATGAGCATCGGAGAGAGACGGATCCGGAAGGGGTTGAATTGGCTTCTGTCCAAAGCCCGCTCTGCGGATGCCAGAACTCGCCAGCAGGCCATAAAAGCGCTCAAGAATGTCGCCTCTCCTTCGGACCTTCCGCTGCTGGTAGATCTTCTCATCTCGGTTGAGAAAGAACGGGACCAGATGGAAATGGCCAGCACTATCGCTGCCGTAGCAATGAAAGATCCGCAAGAAGAGGGTCGGTCAAAGCCTGTTATCGATGTCCTGCCAGAAGTATCGGAAATCCCGATCCGGCGGGCTCTCTACAGAACGTTGGGAAAGATAGGAGACGACAGTTCCCTGCCCATATTGCGGTCAGCCCTCGAGGAAGCGAACCTCGATATACAGGATGCGGCTGTTCGGGCTCTCGCCGACTGGCCTACTACTGCAGCCCAGGAAAACCTGCTCCATATCGCCCGTACATCCGCAAATCCTGTTCATAAAATATTGTCTCTGCAGTCCTACATCCGGATGGTGGAAGTGGAAAGGTACCGATCGCCTGAAAGAGCCATCGATTCTCTTCGAGACGTCTTGGGTATAAGCCGCCCAGAGGAGAAAAAAATCATCCTCGGCATCCTTCCGACCTTTGCCTCAGAAGAGGCGCTGGAACTGGCCGAAATGCTGCTTCAAGAGAAAGAGGTGGAGGCTGAAGCCAAAATAGCCATCGAAAAAATCAAAGAAAAACTCCTTGAAGATTAATTTTGAAGAGCTAATTCTCATGCTTTCCCTTGAGCATCTTCGCTTTTCGATAAACATTTAGATTTCTTAGAAACGCTAACTGTTTTCTTATTTGTATTCACAAATAAAAAAAATTTCTTGACATTTGGTATAATATGTTTTATTAGTGAATACATATTGCATGGAGGATCGACAATGGTTTTGCTCTCACGCTCCGAAGAGATTGTGCTGGTCGCTATCTGGAAGCTTCAAGAAAATGCTTACGGGGTAGCGATCCGTGATCAAGTCAATCAGACGATAGGATATGAATGGTCGGTTGGCGCAATCTATGCTCCCCTCCACCGCTTGGAAAAGAAGGGGTTGGTTAGAACGGTCAAAGGCGAGCCGACTTCTGAAAGAGGTGGACGGAGCAAAATCTATTACCAAGTGACTCAGGATGGAAAAAGGGCTCTCCATCGAATGAAGCGTGTCCACGATACCATCTGGCAGGATGCCCCTGCCTTAGGATTGAAGAAATCATGAGGAAAAAACCTCCTCTCCAACGACCTCCAAAGATTGCGCATTGGTTATTGGAGCGCTTCGTAAACAAAGACATACGCTATTCAGCTCTCGGCGATTTTGAGGAAATATATGCTACGCTCGCAGAATATGAAGGAACCTTTCTGGCTAAATTTTGGTATTGGAAGCAGGTTGTTAAATCACTTCCTTTGTTCATCGCCGATTCTTTCTATTGGAGATTTTACATGCTTCAAAACTATCTTAAAGTTGTCCTTCGAAGAATGATGAGGCAAAAGGTTTTTTCATTTATCAACATCGCTGGATTGGCCATTGGCATGGCAGTCTGCATTTTGATCCTCCTGTGGGTGCAGGACGAGTTAAGCTATGACAGGTTTCATCAGAATGCTGAAAATATCTATCGAGTGGTTATGAACGATCAAAGGTACGGCATGGTATGGCCGGTCGTATCTATCCCACTAGGTCCTGCGCTCAGACAAGAATTCCCAGAAATCACAGATTCTGTCAGGATATTTGATTTTATCGGCCTTGCCACTAGGGGAGAAAAAAAATTTGATGAGATTGGCGCCTTCGTTGATCCATCTTTTTTCAACATTTTTTCCTTTAAGTTTGTCGAGGGAGATTCACGGACAGCGCTTCAAGATCCAACTTCTATAGTTTTATCCCAGGGATTGGCAAAAAAAATATTCGGCAACGAGGATCCAATCGGAGAGAATCTTAAACTGAATAATGACCTCGACTTGAATGTAACAGGTGTGATTGAAGATATGCCTCAGAACTCGCACCTTCATCTTGCCTTTCTAGCTTCTTTTAAAATCTTCGAGCAGAAGGACCGGGATCCGACAAACTGGGGACGTTTTCAGGTCTATACGTATATTCAGCTTCAGGATCATACCCTTATGGAGAGCGTCAAGAAAAAAATCGCTGGCATTTTGCAGGAACACGGGGTCAGATCAGGACCGAAGCTCGAGCTTGAGCCAATGACCCGGATACACCTCTACGCCCAGGATGGAGGGGGAAATATTCTCTATGTATACATATTTTCCATTATTGCCATATTTATTCTGGTGATCGCCTGTATTAATTTTATGAATCTAACAACGGCCCGATCATCCACCAGAACTAAAGAGATTGGGATGAGAAAGGTCACTGGTGCCCAAAGGACTGATCTCATCAAACAATTCTTGGGAGAATCTGTGCTCATTTCCCTCATTGCACTGGCCTTTGCGATAGTTCTCGTTATTCTGATGCTTCCCGCATTCAATGATTTGGCCAACAAGCAGATGACTTTTTTCCCTGATAACAGTGGAAACTTGATACCAGGATTTTTAGGAATTGTGATTTTTACCGGCCTGCTTGCCGGAGGTTACCCCGCGTTCTTTCTTTCATCTTTTAAACCCTCGAATATACTCCGTGGATCGCTGACTCCTACAAGTAGAGGAAAACAAAAAACGCTGTTCAGGAAAGCACTCGTCGTTTTCCAGTTTGCCATATCTGTTTTTATGATCATTTCCACCTTGGTGATTTTCCGGCAGCTCCATTTTATCAGCAACAGAAATTTGGGTTTTCAAAAAAAGCATGTTCTCTCCATCCCCATGAGAGGTAACAGTTCACAGGTTTATGAAGCCTTTAAGAGTGAGTTGCTGAGGGATCCAGGGATTCAGAATGTTACTGCAGTCTCTGAAAGCCCCATAGTGATAGGCAAAATCCATATGGGTTATGAATGGGAAGGAAAAGATCCGGATAAAGAATCGCGCATGTATGAAATTTTGGTTGACCATGATTTTGTTAATACAATGAATATGACTATTGTCCAGGGAAGAGACTTTTCCAGAGAATACACAACCGATGCTTCAAAGGCATTTATTCTGAATGAAGCTGCTGTGAAATACATGGATATTGAATCCCCGGTTGGGAAAGATTTTTCATTTGGTGCACGAGAAGGGACGATTATAGGGATTGTGAAAGATTTTCATTTCAGGCCGCTTCATGAAGAAATCGAGCCCTTGGTTATGTTCATTGAACCAGAAAAATTCAACTACCTCTGCATTAAAATCGAATCAGAGGTCTCTGGGCTGCCCGGGATTATTGAATATATCGAAAGGCTGTGGAAAAAATTTGAGCCTAGTTTTCCCTTCAGCTATAATTTTCTGGATGAAACTTTTGACTGGCTCTACAGGAGTGAACAAAGAACGGGGAGAATTTTTGGATATTTTACATTCCTGGCTATTTTTGTTTCTTGTTTAGGTATATTCGGTCTTGCTGCGCAAATATCAGAACAACGCGCCAAAGAAATTGGGATTAGAAAAGTAATGGGAGCATCTGTGTCCGGGATTGCATTGCTCCTCTCCAAAGATTTCATGAAGTGGATTATGATCGCGAATGTGATTGCCTGGCCTTCAGCCTATTATGCCGTGAAAAAATGGCTTCAGAATTTTGCGTACCGCGCAAATTTGGGTGTTGAAATCTTCATTTTCGCTTTTACAATTGCTTTTTTTATCGCATTGATAACCGTTAGTTTCCAGGTAATACGTGTTGCTCTATCCAATCCTGTGGACTCCCTCCGCTACGAATAGTCTTCCATCCCATCCCAGAAAAACAATATGGCGGTCTATCTTACCTGAATTTATATGGACGATGGAGCCCGACAGAAGTCTGAATCCGCTTACAGGGCAACCGGAAAGAGATACGATGCGGGCAAATCGTGTGTGAGATTTAAAAATATAGAGGACCTTCCCCTCGGTTTGATCGGAGACAGCATCGCCTCATTGGAAATGGATGAATTCGCAAACCGCGTCAGAGCCGTGCATCCTTCGCGGAAGAGGAAAGGTCGTTCTTCATAATCTATAGAGTTTTACCGAAAGCCGGCTTCGATAGAAAATATCTCGAAATTGAGAGGCTTTGGAACTCTCAAAATCAGTCAGGGTCTATATCAAGAAATTGCAACCTGCACTTTGAAAATTTAGGCCGTTTGGATTAGTATATACCTGAATTGGCGAGAGTGATGTTTCATTCCCCTTATCTAAACAGGAGGTACGCTTATGATCGAAGGCAGCCCAACAGGTAAAAAAACGACAAGACTGACATACGGCATGGTGGGCGGGGGCCAGGAGGCCTTCATCGGCGAAGTCCACCGCAAGGCGATAGCCATGGATGGCAAGGCCGAGCTGGTTGCAGGCTGTTTCTCGCGTGACTATCAGAACACTTTGACGACCGGAGAGATGCTCGGGCTGGACAAGAACCGTCTGTATCCTTCCTTTGAAGAAATGATGGAAGCTGAAGGAAAAAGGGACGATAGGATCGATTTTGTCATTATCGTTACCCCGAACAACTCACATTTTGCAATATCCAAGCTGGCCATGGAAAATGGAATCCATGTTGTCTGCGACAAACCTCTGACCACAGCCAGCAGCGATGCCGAGGAGCTGGAGAGGGTATCCGCTGAAAAAGACCTGCTCTTTTGTGTGACCTACACTTATACCGGATATCCCATCGTCAAACACCTGCGGGAGATGATTGCCAAAGGAGACCTGGACGATATCCGTTTTGTCAACGCCGAGTATCCTCAAGAATGGCTGACCACTCTTCCCGAACTGACCGGAAATAAACAAGCGGCCTGGAGGACGAACCCGGAGCTGTCCGGTCCCTCTAACTGCGTTGGCGACATCGGAAGCCACATCGAAAATTTGGTTTCCTATCTGACCGGATTCAAGATTCGATCTTTATGTGCCCGCCTGGATACCTTTGTTGAGAAACATGTTCTGGATGATAACGCCTCCATCATGGTCAACTATGACAGCGGAGCTATGGGACTTTACTGGAGCTCTCAGATCGCGATCGGACATGATAACGGCCTCAGAGTCCGGATATTCGGGACAAAAGGCTCTCTGGAGTGGCGCCAGGAACATCCCAACTATGCCAAGATCTGCTTTGTAGACAAGCCGGCCGAAATCATCTCCAGGGGCCGTGATACCATGTATCCCCACGCCCAGAGCTACTCCCGGGTTCCTGCCGGCCATCCGGAGGGTTATTTCGAAGCCTTTGCCAACATTTATTCCACGTTTTGTGCCGCACTGGCCAAAAAATTGGCAGGAGAATCCCTGAGTGCTGCAGATCAGGATTACCCGGGTGTGGATGAGGGAGTCCAGGGCGTCAAATTCATAGAAAAATGCACGGAAAGCTCGAAAAAGGGATCCGTCTGGATCGATATCTGATCCTGAATCATCCATGAGAAATGCCAAAAAATAATCATACAGCAATATCAGGAAGTTATTCCGATAGGGCTGCACATGTAAAAGGAGGAGAGTATGGCTAGGCCTGTGACTTTATTTACAGGACAATGGGCGGATTTGCCCTTCGAGGAGATCTGCAAGAAAGCCAGTGGATGGGGTTATGACGGTCTGGAGATCGCCTGCTGGGGAGATCACATGGAAGCGCGCAAAGCCGCCGAAGACCCAGGATATGCAGAGGAGAAGAAAAAGATTCTGGAGAAATACAATCTGAAATGCTGGGCTCTGGGAGCCCATCTGGCCGGTCAGTGTGTGGGAGATCGGTATGATGAGCGCCTGGGAGTGTTTGTACCGGATGAATTCAAGGGCAAGCCCGATGAGATCCGCAAATGGGCCACTGAAGAGATGAAGTTTGCGGTCCAGGCAGCAAAGAAAATGGGCTGCTCTGTAATCAATGGATTTATGGGATCGCCCATCTGGGCCTTCTGGTATTCCTTTCCACCCACATCCGATGAGATGATCGAAGCCGGCTTCAAAAAGGTTCTCGAGTTATGGACCCCCATTCTCGATGAGTTCGACCGCTTGGGGATCAAGTTTGGACTCGAGGTGCATCCCACTGAGATTGCTTTTGACCTTTACACCACAAAAAAGCTGTTCGAAGTTTTCGAGAACCGATCCACTCTCGGATTGAATTTTGATCCCAGCCATCTTTTCTGGCAGGGAATGGAACCCCATATGTTCATCCTTGAATTTCCGGACAAAATCTATCACACCCACATGAAGGATGTGGCCGTCACCCTTGATGGAAAGACGGGCATTCTCGGCTCGCATCTCCCTTTTGGCGACCTCCGGAGAGGATGGAATTTCCGGTCTCTGGGTCATGGAGATGTGAATTTTGAAGAGATAATCCGTGCCCTCAATGAAATCGGATACGATGGCCCCCTTTCGGTGGAGTGGGAAGACAACGGAATGGACCGGGAATTTGGAGCTCAGGAATCGATAGAGTTTGTCAGGAGCATCGATTTTGTTCCTTCAAAAGTCGCTTTTGACAAGGATTTCAAAGGCTAGCAACAGGGCATCCATTTGGAAGCATTTATTAGAGCGTAGATCGCTCAGAAAAAATATCTTTTGTGAGAAATAAAAATGTCTGCATCAAAAACTGTCAAGAAAGGAAAAAGATTTACCCGCAGGGAATTTCTCAGGTCCTCGGCTTCTGCCGGATTGGGTATGGCTCTGGCCGGACCTTCCCTGGCTAAACCATCCTTTAACCGAAGAACGCAGGAGACACAGAAAGAAGCCGCTCTCAAAATCGCCGTCATCGGAGCCGGCGTTCAGGGCCGGGTACTGATCGAGTCCTGCCTGCGGATTCCTCAGGTGAGGATCAGCGCCATCTGTGATATCTGGGACTACAGCCAGCGTTATGCAAGCCAGTACCTGAAGAAGTACGGATATGACGTGAGCGTGTATGAGGATTACAGAGAACTTTTGAGCAAGGAGAAAAACCTGGATGCTGCGATCGTGGCCACCCCTGACTGGATGCATGCCGAACATACCAGCGCCTGCATGGAAGCTGGCCTTCACGTCTACTGCGAGAAAGAAATGTCGAACTCCCTGGAACTGGCCAGGTCAATGGTTTTGACCGCCCGCCGTACCGGCAAACTCCTTCAGATCGGGCATCAGCGCAGGAGCAATCCCCGCTACATCCATGCCATCGACAGGCTGGTCCATGAGAAGAAAATCCTTGGACGAGTCAATGCCATCTATGCGCAGTGGAATCGGGCCAAGAGCGATATGCTGGGCTGGCCGAAAAGATACACCATTCCTCAAAACAAGTTGAGCCAGTATGGATACGGGTCCATGGAAGAATTCAGAAACTGGCGCTGGTTCAAGAAGTATGGAGGGGGACCGTTGGTCGACTTGGGTTCCCATCAGATCGACCTTTTCAGTTGGGTTCTGGGTACTCATCCTCAGTCTGTCACGGCTTGTGGAGGGCTCGATTATTATAAGGATCGGGAATGGTATGACAATGTCATGACCATTTATGAGTTCGAGCCGGATTCAGGGTCCACTCGTGCTTTCTACCAGATCCAGACAACCACAAAACACGGAGGATTTTACGAGACCTTCATGGGCGAGAATGGATCTCTTGTCATTTCAGAGGTGCCCCAAATGGGAAACTGGGCGATGCGCGAGGCCCATGCCCCGGAATGGGATTCTTTGGTGAAGGAGGGATTGTTGATATCCGAAACACCTCCTCTCCAAAAACTGGACACCAAGAACATCTTCCTGGATGTGAGAGTGACCGCTGAAGCAGGACGGTGGCCTCTGCCTGTGGAAATGGCGAAACCGGCCCACCAGCCTCATCTGGAAAACTTCTTCAACGCTATCCTCCATGGTACTCCCCTGAACTGCCCGGCAGAGACTGGCTATGAATCGGCGGTGATGGTTCTCAAGGCAAATGACGCCGTCGAAACGCGGCGTGCGCTGACTTTTCGTCCTGAACATTACAGAGCATGACAAAGAATAATCATTGTTGTCGAATCGTCATTGTGGTTTCATGCGTTTTTTTGCTCGCTCCAGCATCCTCGCATTCACTGGAAACAAAGAAGAGTCTGGCGATTCAGAAACCTCAAAACAACCAGGAAATTCAGTCTTGGGACGGAAGCCGGACAACCGCAGTTCACTCGATCCAGCTCAAAGATGAGTTCGATCAGCTCGTCGTCCCTACGGAATCCTATCCTATGCCTTATTCAACCAAATACACCTGTGCGCCCTGTCACGATTACAGCATCATCCAAGGGGGTCTGCACTTCTCTTCATCTTTTACCCCACAAAATGGACCACCGGGAGAGCCCTGGATCTGGGTAGATACCGTGACCGGAACGGTTCTGCCTCTTTCTGATCAGGGTTGTGAAGGAACCTGGAATCCCGCTGAATTGGGATTGACAGCCTGGACATTTACCCTGCTTTTCGGGAGGCACATGACCGGAGGCGGGATATCGGAACCCGACGATCGGGAAGTCAGCCCGGAAAGCCGCTGGAATGTCTCCGGGAAGCTGGAAATCAACTGTATGGGCTGTCACAATGCCTCCAGGATGCAGAGCCACAGTGAATGGGCCAAGCAGGTCCTGCGGCAAAATTTTCGATGGGCTGCGGTCGCAGCTTCTGGGCTGGGGGAGGTCGGAGGCATGGCCTCTCGGCTTCCAGAGACCTGGGATATTTATGACGGCCCCAATCCAGACGACACAGAATGGGCCGTGGTTCCGTTCGTGAGATATGAGAGGGAGCGGTTTGACAGCAAATACAGAGTCTTTTTCGACATCGCACCAGAAATCGAGGACCAACGTTGCCTTGCCTGTCATTCGGTTTATCGAGTGGGGGAGAAAAGATCTACAGCAAGGGAAGATGTCCATTCTGCTGCCGGATTGAGGTGTGTGGATTGTCACCGGAATGATGCCAGCCACAATATGATTCGGGGGTATGAGGGTGAAGCCGAAGATTACCGGGAAAGGGAAAGGAGCGATTTCAGCTGTCAAGGCTGCCATATGGGTGATGACCTATTAGGGAAGCGAGGTTGGGCTCAGGGCAGGCTGGGAGCGCCTTATCCTCAACACTCGGGAATTCCTGCCGTTCACTTTGAAAGGCTTTCCTGTACTGTCTGTCACGCGGGATCTCTTCCTTCGAAAACCCCTCCGCGGATTCGCACCTCACGCGCCAACCGGCTCGGTATTTATGGTATTGCCCAATGGTTCACCGAGTGGCCCCACATCGTCGAGCCTGTTTACGCAAGAGACAACACAGGGAAAATAACACCCAACCGGTTGGTTTGGCCCGCTTTTTGGGCGGAACTGGAAGGCGAAAAAACTGTTCCGCTCATGCCCTCCGATGTGGAACAGAAGGCCGGGAGTTTGCTTACCGTTGAACAGGATGCCGCAGAAGTTTTAAAAACCCTTGCCCTTTACGCAGATATTCAAGGAATTCCGGTTCTCGTCCTATCGGGAAAAGTCTATGAACCGAATGTCGATGGTCTTCTGGATGTAAGCCCGTACTCCGGGGAGAAGACCGATCCTGAAATCTTCTGGGCAGTCAAGGAAGAGGGAACCATCACTCCCCTTATCCCAGACTTTGATCCAGAGGCAGAAGAGCCGGACATGGATGCCGAGACCCGCATTCAAAATGTACTCATTGCTCTGACCGGGCACGAGGATGCTCCTGGAAAGCCAGGTTTGATTTATAAAAAGGCCCTCTATCAGCTCACAGAAGGATACTTGGAAAAGCTCGAGAGTCCAAAAGAAGAGGTCGGGACAGCCGAACTTTTCTGGTTGGAAGGCGATGAGAAGATCCCTGTCGTGTCTGACTTCCAAGTTCGGACCATAAGAGAGGTTGTTGGACACGAACAAACCCTGACCGAGGAGCAGGTCAAATCGGTCCTCGAGGTTCTTTCCAAGAAAGGAGAGAGCCAGGACAAAAGGCAGTCCTCACCGGAGGATGAAGAGCCCAGGGATCTGGATTATGGCTATTTTTCGGGAGGGAAGCTGTTCCGTCTTGGTGCCGATGGAGAGCTATCAGCAGCCGGGCATCCTGCTGCCGGACCCGTTGTATGGCCTATCGGGCATCAGGTCCGTCCGGCCCAGCAGTCATTAGGGGTGAATGGGTGCACCGATTGTCACTCGGGGGGATCGTCTTTCTTTTTTGCCAAAATCATCGGGAATGGACCTTTGAAAACTGGCAAAGTCGAGAAGAGGGCAGCCCACACATTCATGGATTTGGATAAACCCTATCAAAAGCTTTTTGGCCTGTCGTTCAGGGTGCGTCCTTTCTTTAAAGTCGTCCTTTTGGTAGCCGCAGCGGTTATAGGATCGATTCTGCTCCTGGTGTTTCTGGTGATTTTGGGCAGATACACGGGCCTTTTGGAAAAAAGGAGATAGTTTCTCATGTTCATGACCTTGGCCGTCGTTTGCGTATTCGTTCTTCTTTTTGTGCTTTCCTATCACCGGTTTAGAAGTAGAACAGGTTCACGGGTCAGAGAACCCGGCAGGTTTATCTGGAGGGACTATTTCTCCTGGCTCAAAGGCAGCCCGGCAGCCTTATTCAAAAGTCTTCGGACCGAGCGGTTGGGGGAATTGTATGAAATTTGGATCGTGCAACGGTATCCTTCGGCCCAGAGGTGGATCTTCATCTGCCTGGCGCTGAGCGGAAGCTATCTGATCTTAAGCGGTTTTTTATTTTCCTTTTTGGGAGTGCGAATTTTCGGGTTTTTTCTTCTCCTCCATGTGGTCCTGGGAGGCCTTTTCGCAGTCTGTCTCTGCCTGGCTGTTAGTGTTCGTGCTCGGTATTATGTTTGGGATCCGGAAGATTTTAAGGGAGAAAAGGGCGCTTTGAATCTCAAGACAAAGTCAGGAAGGCGGGTGGTCTGGCAAATTTCCTTTTTCTGGATCTTTGTGGCATCTGGATTGATCCTGATTTTGACTGCCCTGAGTCAGATGCTGCCCTCCTTTTCCTTGAGGACTCAGCTCGTTCTATTCGAGGTTCATCGGTATGCGGCCTTGGTACTGCTCCTTGCCTCTATGGGTTTTTTCTATTTTTCTCGTGTTGATGAAGGGCGCTGAGGGAAAAAGTGGAGCACAGAGTCTATCCGTTCGCCCATTTTTCCATGGGAACCACCTTCGAAATTCTGATTGCCGGTACGGACGAGAAGTACGCACGTCAGGCTTCGCAATCAGTTTTTACCGAAATCGATCGGATCGAGAGGCTCTTCAATCGTTTCGATCCCTGCAGTGAAATTGGACAAATCAACAGCCTTCAGCCGGGACAAGTTCTGCAGGTCGGGATGGAAACCTATGAAGTGTTGACAACGGCTCACAAGGTCTATTCTCAGACTCAGGGTGCTTTTGATATCAGTGTGGGCTCTCTGTTAAAATGCAAGAATGACATGGTTTCAGAATTCCGCGGTTTTCCAAAGGACATCATGAATCATTTAGAATTATCCAGGACTTCGCGAGGATTCATGCTTAGAATAAATCCTGATGAGAAGGATTGGGAAAGAATGCCAGCAAACCTGGATCTTGGGGGCATTGGAAAAGGGTACGCTTTGGACCGGACTTTGGATGTTCTCTCCGATTGGGATATCGATCGCGCCCTCATCCACGGTGGAACCAGTACAGCCTTGGCTGTGGGCTCTCCTTCTGAGGATTCGAAAGAGAAAGAGGGATGGCCGGTGGGAATCGGTGGAGATTGGAAGTGCCCCGACATGCCCAGGGAATTCCTCCTGAAAGATAGAGCTCTGAGCGGCTCGGGGACAGAGGTGAAAGGAAAGCACATCATCGATCCCCGGTCAGGAATGCCGGCAAAAGGCCACCTGGCAGCCTGGGTCTCCCATCCTTCCGCTGCAGTCGCCGATGCCCTCTCTACGGCCTTCATGGTCATGGATACAGGAGAAGTCAGAAAATTTTGTGACCGCCATCCAGAAGTTTGGGCTCTGGTGGTGATCGATTCCCGAACATGCAGGATTATCAATCCAGATATCGCTGAGAAAACAAAAGAATGAAAATAAAAATTAGGCTTTGTCCCAAGGCCGCAGAAGCGAGACATCACTTCAAGGTCCGGAAAAATGTCTTCGTTTTAGTTCAGATTTTTTGCGCTTTTCCTTCACCGTCCTTCTCGGCGCCTGCGGAACAGGTTCCCTCGCAGGACGACAGCGTTTGGAGAAACGCTGTTAAATATAAATGCAATTGGCTGCAAGCAGAAGGAGTGTGCGATGAAAAAAACAAATTTACTGATTAGCTTTGCTCTAGTGGCGATGATCCTTTTTACGTTGGATACAGGATTCTCCTACCAGAACCAGGAAAAGGAGGAATTGAAGCTGGAGCTGCCCAAGCCGATGTTCGTTGGAACCCCGCGGAACATCCGCAGTCCCAACCTGGAAAGAATAACCGGGAAGAGGCGGGGGCCTTTCTATGTTCCGAAGGGGTCGAAGCTTCTCTCACTCAACAAGCCTGTAACGGGAAGCGACACAGAGCCGGTCATCGGTGATCTGGAATTCGTGACCGATGGAGAGAAATCCGGCGAAGAGGGATATTATGTAGAGTTGGGACCCATGCTTCAGTGGGTACAAATCGACCTCCAAGATTCCTACAACCTCCATGCCATTCTCGTTTGGCACTACCACAGTCAAGCGCGGGTCTATCGAGACGTGATCGTCCAGGTTTCGGAAGATCCGGACTTCATCACCGATGTCAAGACGATTTTCAATAACGACCATGATAATTCCGCAGGCCTGGGTGTGGGAAAGGAAAAGGAATACATCGAGACCAACGAGGGGAGACTGATCGATCCAAGAGGAGTGAAAGCTCGTTATGTGCGTCTTTACAGCAGAGGCAACACTTCCAACGATATGAACCACTATGTCGAAGTGGAAATCTACGGCACTCCTGCTGATGAGTAAAAATACCGCCTTTTACGGGCTGTTCTTTCTTGTCGTTTGTGCAGCCCTTCTTTTTCGGACTGCGAGTTTAGATCTCCGTCCTATGCATCATGATGAAGCCAACCAGGCCGTCAAGTTTGGAGATCTTCTGGAGAAAAACGCGTACCGGTATGACCCGAACGAGCATCACGGTCCCTCCCTCTATTACTGCACCCTTCCTTTTGCCTGGGTAAGCTCTGGAACTTCTTTTTCTTCTTTGGACGAAAGGACTCTTCGCCTGGTTCCCGCTCTCTTTGGCGTGGGATTGATTCTTCTTCTTCTTCTGTTCAAAGGGGGGTATTCTCCCTCTGCCATATTTTTTTCAGGGATTTTTATCGCCATATCTCCTGTCATGGTTTTTTACAGCCGGTTCTATATTCAAGAGATGTTATTGGTTTTTTTCCTTGTGGGGGCCATCGGAGCAAGTTGGCGCTATAACCTGGACCGCACCTGGGAATGGGCGGCTGCGACCGGCTTTTTTTTCGGAATGATGTATGCAACAAAGGAAACCAGTCTCATCCTTTTTGGATCCCTTTCCGTTTCGCTCCTGCTCGCCCGCGTCACCATCACCAGGCAGGCGCGCAGAGAATTTATACCCCTCGAGGTGAAGCCAGAGAAGGCCGGCCTCGGCCATCTTTGGATATTTTTGGGAACGGCTCTTTTTGTTTCTTTCCTCATGTTTTCCTCTTTTTTTAAACATCCAGAAGGCATCCTGGATTCGGCCCTATCCTTCCGGACATATTTTGAGAGAGCTTCGGAGGCCGGATTCCACTCCCATTCCTGGCCTTATTATCTGAAGATGCTTCTTTTTTCCCGCTATGGAAACGGTCCGGTTTGGAGTGAAGCTTTGATATTGGTCCTTGCAATTTTTGGCTGTATAGCCGCCTTCAAATCTGTTCACGGCCGGAATGCTCATCCCCTTTTCGTGCGCTTTGTGTTTTTTTACACCTTACTGGCCACTATCATCTACTCTTCGATTCCGTATAAAACTCCCTGGAATATGCTTCCGTTTTACATCGGAATCATTTTGCTGGCAGGGAATGGGGCCGTTTTCCTCCTTGGATACAGTAAAAAGTTTCTTGTCCAGGGTTTGATTATCGCACTTCTCGGAGCTGGCCTGTATCATCTCGGCATGCAGAGTTTCCGGGCGAATTTTAAATTCTATGCCGACCCCCGGAACCCTTATGTCTATGCCCACACCAGCAAGGATTTCCTTAATCTTATTCAGCGGGTTAATACCGCAGCCCGATATCACCCGGATGGTACTGGGATGCTGATCAAGGTGATAACCCATCCCGATGAAGCCTGGCCTCTCCCCTGGTATTTAAGGGAATTCACCCGAGTGGGCTACTGGCAGGATGCAGCGGAGGCCGGAGAGCTGAAGGGAATCCCCCTGATCATCACATCTGTTGACATTACGGAAAAACTGAGGCCCCGTCTTCGGGATACCCACCAATCCGAATTCTTCGGTTTGCGGCCCGAGGTTTTGCTGGTTCTCCACATCCAAAACGATCTTTGGAACAAAATATTGGAAAAGCAGGCAGCAAGGTAGTGGATCTTTCGATCGTCATCCCAGCTTTAAACGA
>JABAOC010000857.1_pt8 | contig 64282 bp, 61 predicted proteins | sample 7062161 | NCBI WGS metagenome assembly JABAOC01 (sample SAMN14538625, study PRJNA623070) | marine sediment metagenome | biome: marine biome [ENVO:00000428]; feature: marine pelagic biome [ENVO:01000023]; material: deep marine sediment [ENVO:00002113] | place: India: Gulf of Khambhat ... | reverse complement strand
TCTTTGTATGCCTTTTTATAACACAATACAGGCGGGATCTCTTATCAAGAAAGAGCCTTCCAGGGACAAGGTTGGCAACTTTAGAGAGGTTCTCTTCGAGCGTCTTTTCATCCTCCTTTGTTTTCCTGATCTCATTTCTTAGGGCAGCCCTTTTCCTTGAAAGGGTAAGGACGGACTCTGGAGAGCCGCAAAGGGAATGAGGAAGAAGGTCCATTAGTCTTTTACCGGACTCCTTAAGCCTTTCTTCAATCCCCTCGTCCCTATTCTTTACATCCAGGTAGTTTGCAAAAGAGCTGAATAAGATCCCTTTAATCTCCTCAGGTTTGTGGGATAAGAGAAGGTTCAGGACCATGGAAAAATCAATCCTTATCTGGCTTAACACATCTTCTGGTGGGGATTTCAAGAGAGTTGCAACTAAGGGGCCATCCATAAAGGGCCCAGGGATTATCACAGCAAAGCCAATATTGTCCATTCCCCTCCTTCCTGCTCTTCCTGTCATCTGATGAAGCTCGGTGGCTGTCAAGGGGACAAACCTGTACCCATTGTACCTGTCCGAGTTAAGAAAAATGATGCTCCTTGCAGGAAAGTTCACCCCTGCAGCCACTGTGGAGGTAGCAAACACAGCATCAAGAAGACCATTCGTCATCAAATCCTCTATCACCAATTTCCACAGCGGTAGTTGTCCACTATGATGAGCTGCCACTGCAATAGTTCTCAGGTGCCGCAGCTGATTATGTCGAGCGAGGTGAGGATATTCCTTTATCAATCCATCAATCCTTCTATTGAGCCCCCTTCTATTGGATCCGCTGTGCCTCAGGGTTGACGTGCACCGATCAAGTGCGTCATCGCAGTCGGCCCTGGATTTTAGAAAAAATATGCCTGGAAGAAGGTTATATTTCCTCAGGACATCTAATATCTCGCCAAATGGAGGAAGCCTTTTACCTGAACTAAGGGTGGGGCCTTTTGGGTTGTTTAAATAGTCTGCTACCTTTCTATCAAGGCCCTTCCTGCTAATTAAGGGAAGGAGCCTCCCTGTTGGATGAAAAAAGAGGGAAAAGAGGGGCACTGGCCTTTCCCTTTCCTCAATTACAAAGCATTTTTTCCCCCTCAGGGATTGGAGCCAGTCAGCAATCTGCCGGGAGTTCCCTATCGTGGCAGACAGCAATAGGAGGGGAATTCGGGCAGGAAGATATATCATGATTTCTTCCCATACCACGCCCCTGTCTTCATCTCCAAGGAAATGCGCTTCATCTAAGATAACGAGATCCGCAGTCAAATCCTCTCCCTTATGCATGGCATCGTAGAGCTGGTTCCTGAGGATCTCCGTAGTTCCAACGATAATTGGGGCATCTGGGTTCTCAACCCTGTCGCCGGTTAATATGCCTACATTTTCCCTTCCAAAATGGGTTCCAAACTCCAGGTACTTGGAATTGCTAAGGGCCTTGAGGGGCGATGCGTACCATGACCTTCCATCGTTTTTGTGTACTGCCTCTATTGCCTTGGTCGCAACCCATGTCTTGCCACTTCCGGTTGGTGCCGAAACAAGACAATCAGAATGCTTGATGGCGGACAATGCCTTAAGCTGGAATGGATCTGGCCGAAAAGGGCCTTTTTCAGGTGTGCCGATCCTCGAAAAGACACTTCTCAATCTGGGATCGATGCTCGGTTTGATGCTTGGAATATGGTGTGCCCATCGGTGCACTCGTCTGGGACTGGCTGGTTTTCTTTTATATTGAATCTTACCTCCTGTCACTGTATAGTTGCCGCTTTTAAAAGATTATAGACCAATAGAGCCCTTTTGCTCAATGTCAAAATCCAAATCTAAGTACCATGGGCCATTTTTCAATCGGTAGGGATGATGAAGTCAGGGAAATCAAAGGCATTTATGACCACAAGAGGGAAGAAATCAGGTTGCGGCTAAGGGAATTTGAGAAAATCTGGGAAATAGGTACCAATGAGGAGATTTTTGCTGAACTTGTCTTCTGCATCTTAACTCCCATGGCACGGGGCAAATATTGCTGCATTGCTGTTGAAGATATGGTGAGAACGGGCGTTTTGTTTAGCGGCGATACTAGTAAGATTGCAAGGGAATTGAATGGTGCGCGGTTTATCTACAAGAAATCGGCGTATATCGTTGAGGCGAGGGAAAAGTTCTTGCGTGATAGCACAGCTTCCTTAAAGTCCATTATCAGTCTGATGGATAATGGCCATAAGGCGCGGGAATGGATGGTTCAGAATGTAAAGGGCATTGGTTACAAGGAGGCGAGCCATTTTTTGAGGAACATTGGCTTCGAGCAGAATCTCGCAATTCTCGACAGGCATATATTGAAGAACTTACGATCCCTGGGGGTAATAGAGGAGACCCCTGTTTCCTTATCGAGGAGAAGGTATTTTGACATAGAGAAAAGGATGATGGAATTTTCAAAGGCTATTCAAATACCCATGAGCTATCTTGACCTGGTGCTGTGGTATAAAGAGACAGGAGAGGTTCTCAAATAATAGATGAATGCCTTAAGACAGATTGCTGAGTGTTATGAGTCCAGGGAAGTGGGCGAGGAAAATGACTTGCAAGACCTTTAATATCTGGCTATTATAGCCATATATGTAGGGATCAGATCAGAAAGGGGTGTGTTTCATGATAAGGGCGAACGTAACAGAGATAAAGAATCGGCTAAGTCATTACCTCAGATTGGTTAAGGGCGGGGAGGAGATCGAAATCGTTGACAGAAAAACGCCATTAGCTCGAATCGTCGGGATAGGAAATCTGCCTGGCACTGAAAGGGAAGCCTCATGGGTAAAAGAGATGCATGATCTGGGGATCGTTGCTCTGCCCAAAAGCACGCGGGTTTCCTCGAGCCTTATGAGTATCGACCATGTAGTATCGTCTGAAGGGAATATCTGTGGAGTTCTGGCGGCGCTTTTGGAGGAAAGGGATAAAGGACGATGAGGTTCTGGGATTCCTCAGCAATTGTGCCTCTCCTGGTGCTTGAAAGAGAAACAGAACAGTGCATCAGGGCCCTTCAGTCTGATAAAGAGGTTATGGTCTGGACGCTGAGCAAAATTGAGGTATTCAGTGCTTTTTGTCGACGATTTCGTGAAGGTGCATTAAAGGAGGTCGATTTTGAATCAACGAAGAAGAGGATGAATGATTTTTTTGATATGGCCTTTGAGATTATTTCTGTGCCGAAAGTTAAAGATAGGGCACTGAGGCTTTTGCAAGTGCATCCATTAAGGGCAACAGATGCCATGCAGCTTGCTTCAGTTTTAGTCGCGACCCAAGAAGACACTTCGAGGGTGCCAATAATGAGTTTTGACAACAGGCTCACAGTTGCAGCTAGGCTAGAGGGTTTTATTGTTAATCCAGATTAGGTGCGTTACCTTTGTCGTTTCAATTTCTTTGTCCGTCAATCACATGAGGTGCATCCGGGGAAAGCACTTATCTCTGAGACACTTAATCCCCGGGGATGGAGAAGGCAGCTTTGTCTTTCCCGCTATCATAATTTAATATTGACTTTCGAAACCATATAGGTACTAAGATACACCAAATCTGTACTAACAAAAGGGGAGTTAAGTAAGGCTTAAGGTCTTGAGTTTAGGTCCATGTCCTGCGCCTATATAGTCTGGAAGGTAAAGGGTAATGACTAGCAAGAAGGATAATACGATAATTGATCTTGATTCACTTGAGATCGTCTTTGGCAGCGGGAAAGACAGCCTGAAGGTCCTTGATATTCCCCAATGGCGTGTGGAGGAAGGTGACCAGGTAGCGATCTTCGGTCCGTCAGGTTCAGGCAAGTCCACGTTTCTTCATGCCCTGGCCGGGCTCTTAGTGCCATCGAGTGGGAGGCTCACTGTATGCGGGCACTCTTTAGAGAGAATGTCAGAGGCCGAAAGGGATCATTTCCGGGCCCAATATATCGGCTACATTTACCAGAATTTCAACTTGATGCAAGGCTTTACTGCTTTAGAAAATGTCTTGGTGGGCATGACCTTTTCTCCCCGCAAGAGCGATCCCAAGGAGGCCGAACGCTTGTTGGGCGAGGTCGGGCTTTCCCATCGGTTGGAATACCATCCATCGCAGATGTCCTCCGGGGAGCAGCAGAGGGTGGCTGTGGCCAGGGCTCTGGCGAATCGGCCGAAGGTTCTTCTGGCTGACGAGCCGACTGCCTCGTTGCATCCTGTCAACAAGGAGGATGTCCTGAGGCTATTGTTGGATATCTGCGACAGACACGGCTGCACCCTTGTGGTTGTCACTCATGAACGGGAAGTGATCTCCTTGTTCAAGAAGACCGTGACTTTCCTTGAGTTCAACCGTGTTTATCAGAACCCGGCGGGAGGTGGCTGATGAGTTTCTGGAGAATTGTATTTAAGAGCCTCAAACATCATCGTTTTTCTAACGGCCTCGCGGCAATCAGCATCGCCATGGGGATCGCTTTATTGGTGGCGGTTTACTCCTTTAAGGAACAGTCTCATAACACATTCACCGAGGTGGGGCTTGGGGTGGATGCCATTCTGGGGCCAAAAGGATCACCGCTTCAGATAGTACTCAATGCCGTTTATCACCTGGAGGATATGCCGGGAAAGATTAAGTGGACTTATTTCAAGGAGGTAGAGAAGCATCCAATCGTTGTCCAGGCGATTCCCTTTGCTGTAGGGCATTCATATGGTGGGTTCAGGGTCAATGCCATCGACGGGAGATTTCTGACCGAGTTTGAATATTTGCCGGGGAAGACTTTCTCCTTTTCCGAGGAGCTGGGCGGACAGGGCCATCCTTTCAGTGCACCGTACGAAGCGGTTGCAGGATGGGCAGCTGCCAAGGGCTTGAACCTGAGGCTGGGGGATGAATTCAACCCGGTATGCGGGGTGCGGGAATTCGATCCAGTTCATGAGAAGAATATGCTACGTTTTGTGGGGATCCTTGCCCCGACCGGGACACCACATGATCGGGCGATCTATATGCCACTTGAGACCTTCTATGGTCTTGCAGGGCACCCCCAGGAAACCGCGATCATGGCGGAATTGGAAGAATACCGGGAGATCAGCGGGGCTTATGTTAAGATCAAGCGTATCCGGGGAGGAGCTTTGCATCCTCGTGTTCAGGATTTGAAGTTTGCGATCAATCAGTCGGACCGCAACCAGCTCGTTGTGCCCAATGAAGTGATGCCCCGGCTCTTTAATATCATCGGCTGGGTCGACAGGGTGCTCATTGCCATTGCGGTCATCCTGACGGCCCTCTCTGCGCTGTTCCTGTTCTTTTCCCTGCTATCAGCCTTAAGGGAGATGAGGCGGGATCTGGCCCTGTTTCGTGCATTGGGGGCAACTCGGAAAACCGTTATGGGTCTGGTCATCTCCGAGGCCCTGATCATCAGCTTTTTGGGTGGGATACTGGGCTTGGCCGTGGGGCATTGNNTCAAGGTAGAGACAGGGGTAGGCTTCACGGCCGGTTACCTGTCCTTGATTGATTGGTTGGTGATTCCTGGTGCGATCCTTTTGGGCATCCTGGCTGGGCTGGTACCGGGGATTCAGGCCTATCGCCTGGGAGTCCTGCAGAACCTCTCACCCGTTTCCTAATCCCATCAAGAGTGGGACCATAATGAAGAAGGGGCTGCTCATTTTATTAGTTAGTTTCAGCGCAGTGGTTTTCGTTGGCAACCAATTAATCTATTCAGAGGCTGCTGAGGAGCACCACGGTCATCACGAGGCTCATCACGGAGGGGTACTCAATGNNGGAGGCCTGGTTCGTAGGCGGTGGTCATGATACCAACCGTTCTGTCCCGATCGATGCAGAACAGATCCGCCTGAAGGTGACTGTTCCTGGTAAAGGAGAAGTGACCCTGGTTCTGAAGGCTTCCCCCATGAAGCTGGCTGGTGAGAAGGTAGGGCATTGCTCTCATTTTATCGCTAAGGCTGATTGGCTGACAGATGTGAGGGAATTTGAGGCTCGAGGGGAAGTGGTTTTCAAGGGAATTCGTCATGAGCTGATTATCAAATACCCAGAGGGATATGATCCTATGCATGGTCACAGAAATCACTAAGTGCATGTTTTCATAAATATGTTGGCATAGAAAGCTCGAAATCCGAAGCACGAAACAAATACAAATGACCAAAACACAAAATCTCAAAACAATATGATGTTGAAGACCGTTCTGGTTGTGCTAGTACTTTGAATTTAGAATTTTGAATTTGTTTCGGATTTCGATATTCGTATTTCGTATTTATTCAGTTTTGTTTTAAAACAGATTACAATTTGCAAAACGTCAGCGTAATTATGAATTAGAGCACTAAGTGGGTCAAAGAAAGAAGGAGTTAAGGAAGGATGAAAATGAACTATCTTATATCTGCGATTATTAGCCTTGCTCTAATGTGCGTGATTCAGGCCCCGTGGCAGATTTGTTATGCGCAAGAGAAGGTGGAGAAGAAAGAAGATAGCAAAGGAGCCGAGGTGCGGGTTACAGAAGAAGAAGGGCCTGCCGGGCATAAAACGATCGGCATTGATGAAGAGTCCCTCGATCTGGATGCCATCAAGGAGGTCCCGCTGACCTTTTCAACCCTCATGACCTGGGAATACCAAGTTGGTGAAAATCCCTCACCTCCCGAGAGCGTAAAAAAACTGGACGGCCGCAAGGTCCGCCTCACTGGGTTTATGTATCCCCTCCAGGAGGGAAAGTCAATTCAGTACTTCTGTCTGCTTCGCACAACTCAGACGTGCTGCTATGGGCCGCGGCCTCAATATAATCAATATGTCTTCGTGGAAATGGAAAAGCCCACTCCGTTTCACCGGCTTGACCCGGTCTCCTGCACCGGGAAGCTCAGGGTAGATCCCACTCCTGATGAGGGATTTATCTATCGGATGGAGGGTAAAACATGCGAACTCGTGGGCAAAAAGTAGCTTACTTGCTTCGTTCTTCGATGGCAGAAATGCTCCGCTCTGCCTTTATTCTCAAGGCGGAATAGTACAAAACAGGGGTGTCTGGATTTGTATCAACGGTCTCCGTACTCTTATTGCTCCATTCCACAATCTTGGATCTGAGTACGGGCAAGGAGTCAGTGCTTCCTCCTATGGCCAACACATCCAGTGCTCCCATCATCAGCTGATGATCATCTTCCCTGTTCAGGATTTCCAATAAGCGCTCGTCCAACTTTCGGTCTTGGAGGGCATTCAGGATATAGGGGACCTCAGATTTTCGATTGAAATCGAGCCGGTCATACCTTTCCCAGATCTTATCCCCCAGCTTTGTCGGACCGAAATTTACCAGGGCATGGGCAACGGCTAAGCGGCCCTGGAAATCGTATGTGTCAAGCCCAAAGGAGCTGAAGGCCACCCTCTTGAGCAGCACGGACAACAGGTCCTCAAAGAGTGGTAGGGATTCCGTGTCGTTTAGCTCCACGATATATCCAGCTGCCCTCCTCATGAGCAGGGGATCCTTGCTCGTCTTCAAGGCCTCCTTGATGTATGGCAATGCATCTCTTCCCTGTTCTTCATAGATCTTCCTCAGGTCGGCCAGTGGTTTATTGAAGCGTTCTTGGCCTGGACCATAGCCTGCCCAGCAACCAGCGCACCCGTGTGCTAAGCTTCCCAGCGTATGCCAGACCAAGGGAATAAGAAGTAGCAGCCAGATATATTTCGTCTTTGTCATGGAGATGATTTCCTCCTTTTGTGCGATGACATCCGAATTTGACGACGCTATTATAATACCTCCTTTGATTCAGAATGCAACACTGTAACAAGACCAAAAAACCCCGCCCCCCTTATGGGGGCGGGGAGAAACGCGAGTTTTTATCACGAAGGATAGAATGCTGAAGTCTTATATTCGTGTGCTACTTGATGGCGATGGCGTCGCCCGGCGATCCTGTGCCTCCCACAAATGGCACTGGCACAAACACGAAGAGGAACTCATAGGTGCCTTCCTTCGCCATCTGCACCATAGTCTCATGGCTCAGGTTCTCGAGGTACCAGAGACCGTTGACTGTTTGACTGTAGTTGTGCACGTCAAATGCGCCATTGGGATCCTCTCCGGGTATAACATCCACCGGCCATGTGTCCGCGGCTAACAGGGCTACGTTCTTATTGACCATATATTTGGCCACCTCGATACCGATACCGGGGCAGCCGGCATTAAACGTAGCCGGGTCATTCCAGTACTGGCCCCATCCGGTGTGGAATATGACCGCGTCGCCCTCTCCTACCGGGGCAATGCCCGCCTTCTTGATGCAGGCCTCGACGTCTTTTACGTAAATGACCTCACCTTTCTTCAAGGTCCGTCCCTTGAGGCCAGCCACGTCAATCAGCACGCCACGGGTGATGCACGGCCCCACCTTCTCGACGCCGTTTTTTTGCAGACCGTAGACATTTGCCATAGTCCCCAGCTCGGCACCATTGTACCATCTATCCACGCCGTCCCTTCCGCGGATGCCCACGTGGCCCGGTCCGTCAAACTGGGTTCCAATCTGACCGAGTTCTCCTACGATGAACTCATCGTTCCACACGATGTTGTTATTGCCAAGAGGACCACCCACTGGGAGGCCGGGGATATGGAGGGCATAGGTGCGACTTCCAAACAAGGGCATTCCCTTCTCATAAGGCATGCCCAATCTGTACATCTTCCCCGTCTTCACAACCTTCATGGCTGACTTTACCTTTGCAGGGGTCAGGGTGTTAAAGGAACCCTTTTCATCACCAGCACCCCACTTTGAGGGCCACCATTTGTCAGGCCAGTATTGCTTTCCCAATGCTGGCGCTGTAAAAATGGCCAGTGCGAATACGGCAGCAAGACAAATTGCCAACGATTTTCTCATGCTTACGCCTCCTTTCATTTTAGGTGATAAGAACTCGCTTATAGCGCGTCAGGATAAGGGAGAAAATCGCGATATGTCAAGCAAAAAATTCATGGTTTCTTCGCTTAGGACGCTTGGCTCCCCAGCTTGCACACGCTATGGTTGCTCCGTGGGAGGAATACCCATCTTGTCCCATCCACGAGCCTGATAGTACTCCTCCAGCAGTTGCCTCATCTGTTTCCGCGTGATCACCTTGCCTGATTCCAAGGCCTCATCATGAAACCGGGGAGGTAACTGATCATCCTCTAAACCCAGTCCCTCTCTGATGTTGAACCTGCGAGTATTATCGGTGATGGATGAGGCTATGGAGCGCATATTATCCTTGGTGGGTCTCAGGCCCATAGTCCCCTCAATAATAGTGGCCAGCTCCTCCCATTGATACAGGTCCCGATAGAAGCGACAGAGGACAAGGGTATCAAAGATAGTGAGGCGGTCTTCCCACTCGGCAAACATGGCCGCCTTGCCTTCGATCTGGTCAGGATCAATCATCCTGGTCAATTCTGGCTTATAGAAGGTGGCCCTCAGGTGACAGGCCCCACGATCAGAGGTCCCATAGGCGAGGCCCATCCCCTTTAACACCCTGGGATCGTACCCGGCTGGCTCTAAACCCTTTACGTGAATAGCTTGGTCTTCCATTCCCCATTCCTGTGCAGCCTTTTTTATTCCACTGGCAAGGATATCACCTATACCTCTCCTGAAGGCCATATCCTTCAGAAGCTCCGCAATAGCATCTACCTCGCCGTAGTCTATCTTCAATGGGATCTTCCCCTGTCTGGCAGCCTCTATGGTGAAGGCCACCAGGTTGCCCGCTGAGATAGTATCTATCCCAAGTCGGTCGCATATGTCATTGAGGTACATGATATCCTCTATGCTCGGGATCTCGCACAGGCCTCCGAGGGAATAAATAGTCTCATATTCCGGGCCCTCAATCCTAAGACCTCCATGCTTTCCCTCTTTGACGGTGCTCAATTTACCGCATGCCATAAAACACTTAAGGCAGGCACGGGGCTTCACCGTGCAATGTTCATGGAGGGCATCGGCGCTGATCATTTCCCAGTGCTCGTAGGTGCCTTTCCGCCAGTACCTGGTCGGAAACGCACCGGCTTCATTTGTGATCCTCACCAGCATGGGGGTACCCATGCTCTTATAGGCCTTGGCACCTGCATCATCTTTTCCCCTCTTGGCAATCCGCCGGGCGAATTCGCTCGCCAATGTATCATCGGCAACTTCCTTTTTTCGGGAGCCCCAAAAGGCGATGGCTTTGATCCGCTTGCTGCCCATCACCGCGCCTGCCCCGGTTCGGCCAGCCGACCGCCAATAATCATTCTCTACGACCGAGAAGGTGACTCCATTCTCTCCGGCCGGGCCAATGACGATGACCCCTGCCTCAGGGTGACGGGGATTTTTTTCCACAATGAGTTGTCGAATCCGATCTTCAGTTTGATAGGTGTCAGAGCCCCATAGAGTTTCGGCAGAGTGAAATCGAACACCATCTTCAAAGACTTCGAGCCAAATAGGTCTTTCCGAAGCCCCTTGAATAACGATTGCATCATAGCCCGTTTTGGCCATATATTCGGCAACAGTTCCACCCGAATAGGATTCAGAATAAAAACCAGTTTGCGGTGATTTTGTATAAATGCCGTACCGACAGGAGCCCCATATGGGAGTTCCAGTTACCGGACCGATGGCCAGAATGAGGATATTTTCTGGGGCAAAGGGACTGACACCGGCTGGATTTTCTTTCAACAGCAAATAAGTAGCCAGACCCTTGCCCCCGAAATATTTTTCCAAGAGGGAGTCGCCAATTGGCTCTACCTCATAGTCCTGATTAGTTACATTAATCCTTAAAATCCGGTTGAAGAAACCTTTCATGGTTCATCCTTCATCTCGATCTTTGCTCATAGGGCCTTTTTGTAAATCTCCTTCGCGTCTTCAAGGGTGATTATGCGGGGGTTATTGGCCAAAAGGCGTGTTACCTTCATCACCCCTTCAGATAGCTGGGATATATTTTCCTCTGTCACCCCAAACTCAGATAGCTGTCGGGGAACCCTGAGGTCTTCGGCTAATCGTTCGATAGCGTTCACACAGATCTCTGCTGCTCTCAATTCGTCCAAGCCTTGCGTACAAAGACAGAAGGCCCTTGCAATTTGAGCAAATTTGGGCAGATTTCCCAGGAGGTTAAAGCGCATTACATGGGCTAACATCAATGTGTTCGCTACACCGTGGGGAATATGAAATTCAGCACCGATAGGATACGCAAAGGCGTGCACCGCTGTTACCCCAGCATTAGCGAAGGCCATACCGGCTAAAAGACTCCCTTCCAACATCTTTGACCGTGCCTCTAAGCTGTTCCCATTGGCAAACGCAGTGCGAATATCATGATATAACAATTCCATTGCTCGGAAAGCCAGAATATCCGTCATGCCCGTAGCATTGACCGAGGTGTAGGCCTCAATTGCGTGAATTAAGGCATCCATGCCGGTCGCTGCTGTAATGTGAGGTGGAAGCCCTAAAGTTAGCTCCGGATCCAGTAAGGCTACGGCGGGAAAAAGATAGGGGCTGACTATGCCCTTTTTCAGCTTTTCAGCCTCATCAGAGAGGATGGCAATAGGGGTTACTTCACTGCCGGTACCGGCTGTGGTGGGGACCATGATAGTAGGCAGGCCGGGTTTGGGCACGAGGTCAATGCCAAAGTATTCAGCAATATTCCCCTTGTTAGTGGCCATGACGGCGGATGTCTTGGCAATGTCAATAGGACTACCTCCGCCTATTCCGATGACAAGGTTCACCTTTTCCCGATGAATCTGCTCCAAGCACTGTGTTACGATCTCGTATCTCGGATCCGGTTCAACGGCATCAAAAAGGGTATATTTGATGCGGGAGCTCTTCAGGGATTTCTCTGCTTGCTGGATTAGTCCAGCCCCGATCAATCCCTTATCGGTTACGATCAGGACCTTTTTCCCCCTTAGATTAAAGGCCTCTTGCCCGAGCTGCCCAATGGCCCCTGGACCCATGACAATCCTGGGAGTGGTCCTGAAAAGGGTTATTCTATTCATCATTGACTCCTTACTTGCCGATGAGCTTCAAAAGTCTCTCATTCTCTAGAATCTCATGCGGTGCCCCTTCAAACACTATTTCACCTCGTTCGACGATATAAGATCTCCCCGCCACTTGTGATGCAATCCTGACGTTAGACTCAGCTAATAGAATAGTGATTCCCAAATTCTTAATGCGTCTCAGGGCATCCCTGAATCTGGAAACAGCTATAGGGGCCAACCCTTCAAATGATTCATCCAAAAGCAACAACGTTGGATTTAGAGCCAGCGCCCTGGTTATGGAGACCATTTTCTTTTCTCCACCACTCAAATAAATCCCCTTTCTGTTTAATAGCTTTCTGATTTCCGGAAATATGTCAAAGGTTCTTTCAAGACTGAAATCCTTCATCCTTTCGGTCTCACTCGTAATCCAGGTTGAGAGATTGATATTTTCCTCTACTGTCAGTTCAGAGAATACCCTCATATCTTCGGGAGAGTAAGCCAAACCCAACAAGACCCGGTTACGGGGGGATAGATTTGTTATATCCTCACCTTTGAAAATTATTTTGCCTGATGTAGGTGAGTATATACCAATTATGTTTTTTACAATGGAGCTCTTTCCAGCGCCATTTCTGCCTAGCAAGCAGACTATCTCTCCTTCTTCCACTTTTAACGAAATTGATCTTAAGATCTGGGTCGAATCAATATAGAAATCTAAATCCTTAAGCTCAGCCAGCACCTTCATCACCTATGCCAAATAACGTGGTTAGAACATCCTTACTTTCCATTATCTCATTGGGTTTGCCCTCAGCGATTATCCTGCCTTCGTGCATAACAAGGACCCTATCGGAGTAATCTGTAACGATGTCCATATCGTGCTCTATAATTAATGTTGAAATATTCTCCCTTCTTATGGCTGATACGATGGTATCCATTACGTTAAATTTATCGGCCGTAGCTACCCCGCTCGTGGGCTCATCCAACAGAAGAAGCTTGGATTTTAAGGCAAAAGCAATAGCTACATCCAGAACCTTCATGTCCCCTTCCGAAAGATCCTTCGGTGATAAATTGTTCTTCTCTGAGATATTGAAGATATCCAGGATTTCAAGCGCTTCATTGGTGATATCAGTATATCTGTCAGCGGGCAATAATGCCCTTTTTATCTTTCCATATCTTGAAAAGAGAGGAGTTCTTACATTATCCAATACAGTTGCAGCCTCAAAAAGACTCGCTCCTTGGAAACTACGGCCAACTCCTCTCTTAATTCTCTTATACGCGGAGGCATAGGTTATATCACCACCATCAAAGACTATCTTTCCACTATCAGGCATTAGATAACCACTGATCAAATTGACCAATGTAGTCTTTCCGGCCCCATTGGAGCCAACGAGTGAGACTATTTCACCTTCCTCAATTTCAAAGCTTACATCATCAACGGCCTTAACATCTCCGAAATATTTCTTCAGATTTTCAGCGATCAGCATCGTAAACTCCTGTAAAGGCTTCTTCTACCCCGTTATTCTGTCAGCCAACTTCTTGAAGCCTCCAGCAATGCCCGTGGGAAGTAAAAGCACTAAAATTATCAGAGTGAGACCAATAATGAACATCCAATACTCGGTAGAGCCCATCGCATATAATTTCAAAAACGTAAAAATCATAGCACCGATGATCGGTCCTTCCAAAATAGCAAAACCACCAAGCAAGGTCATGTAGACGATTTCACCTGAGAAGACCCAGTGAGATACATCGGGTGTTACATGGCCGTTAATAAAACTCCAAAGTGCCCCTCCTAAGCCCGTAAACATGCCTGATATTATGAATGCATAGAGCCGATACCTTCGAACACGTATGCCGATTAGCTCCGCCCTGAGCTCATTATCCCTTATTGCCTGTAATGCCTTCCCAAAAGGCGAGTTTACAATGCCTTTCATGATAATGAAGCTCCCAACAAATACGCCTAAGAGGAAATAATAATAGATACCTGAAAGAAACTGCGGTCTCCTCGTCCCCTCGAACGTCATACCGAACATATGTGGTACTTTAACATACAGCCCATCGGAGCCTCCGGTAATGTGGTAAAATTTGAAGACGAGGGCATAGACCAGCATGGAAAGCGCCAGGGCAAGTATGGCAAAGAAAATCCGCGTATGCCTCACACATAGAAACCCGAAGATAGCGGATACAATGAGGGAAAGCAAAAGAGCACCGGGAATCAGGATTTCCATGGCATATAGTCCGGGAAAATATTTGGCTATCATGGCAACGCCATAGGCGCCTGCAGCAAAAAAAGCGCCGTGTCCAAAAGACAGAAGACCGGTATATCCGAGAAGGAGATTAAAACCCAGTACAGCGATGGCGAAAGTCAATCCGTATTCAAAAAGGATGAGGTTAAAGGTTGAAAGGATGCGGGGAAGAGATAGCAGTGCAATGATGATGACCAAATAGGTTATATACTTGGGACGGGTAATAATTTGTCTTAAACCCACCTTTCCTCCTTCGAGGCTATCGCCCAAAAAGCCCCTCTGGCTTGGCCACGAGGATTACTGCTGCGATTAAGAACAGCAGTGCTAGCTCTATTTCAGGGAATAGGACAATCCCGATAGATCGCGTTTGCCCAACAATCAGGGATCCTGCTAGTGCCCCTTTTAGGCTGCCGAGGCCTCCTATAACCACAACGATAAAGGCGAGGATCAGTGGTTCCATCCCGAACCCCAGAAGAGCTGGTGTTGTTGGCACTACGAGGGCGCCAGCAAGTCCCGCTAAAGCTGAGCCAAGTACAAAGGCAGATGTCCCCATTTTGTGAATATTTAACCCGAGTGCAGTAGCCATTTCCCTGTCCAGGGATATGGCTCGCAACATGACGCCGACCTTAGTCTTGAACATAAAGACCCATATCAAAAATCCAGCAACGAGGGTCATGATCATAACGAGAAGAAAATAAGCAGGATAGGGATTTCCCAGGATGTGGCATGTCCCCAGCACATCGCAAGGCCTGGACGCATAATAGGCTTCCCCGCCCCATATCATCTTAATCACGTCCTCAAGAAGAAGGAGTGCCCCGAAGGTGATCAAAAGTTGGTACTCCAGTGCACGCTTATACATGGGTCGAATAAGAAAATATTCCATAAAGAGGCCAAAGAGGGCGGCCAATGCTACGCCGGTAAGGAGAGATGGATAGATAAGGAACATGGGAGCGCCCTTGCCCAAGGCGATAACCGTCCAGGCAGCCATAAACGCCCCAATCGCATAGAGGGAGCCATGCGCCAGATTCAAGATGCCCATTACGCCCAATATGATGTTCAGCCCCAGAGAGATGAGAAAAATGAAGGCCGCAAAATAAAGTCCATTAAGAATATAGATTGGCCACATCTTTTTATGCCCCTGGACATATGGGAAAAATTAATGGAAATCTGTAGGAGAGGGGGATGATCAAGGGATCACCCCCTTTTCAATGCCATAACAAACTTACACCTTCCAACTATTGATCCAATCCACTGTTCGGATACCGACCGGTGGGTTTACCACATGGGCGGGAAATACTTCCAGTCTCTTCGGGTCAAGGATCGGGAACGGAAATTCCGGTACACGTTTACTGAATCCGAGGAGCACATCTTCGATTCCATTGTGATCTTCTCGGATCATCAGGTGTCCTGAAGGCGTCTGAATGGATAAGCCCACAGCCGCTTTTGATATCTCTTCGATTGTAGGCCAGCCACCAACTAAAGCACCCGCCTTCTCAACAGCATTCTTATACGTGTACATCGCCTGGTATGCATGGTAGCAAGGATAGGTGGGGTATTTGCCATATCTTTTGTGATAGTTCTCTACGAACCATTTGTTCAGTGGCCATTTATCATGTGGGGGATAGAGAAAGTAGTGGGTACCAGCACAGCATATTAGTTGTTCTTCTGGGTAATCTCTGCCTACTTCTTGAGGATAGGGTTCACCTCGTGAGAAAGCCATCTTGCTTTTCTCAAAGAATCCCATACCCCTAGCCTGCTTGGTAAAAGTCACTGAATCCCCTCCCCACAGGGCAGAGTGAACGATATCCGGCTTGGCGCCCATCAATGCGCTGATATGGGCAGTAAAATCTGTGGTGAACAGGGGAGGCCACCACGTCCCTACCACCTTTACATGGGGCATCAGTTTCTTCATGGCGGTTTCGAAGATGAGCCAGCTATCCCTTCCCCATGCGTAATCTGGATTTATTCCAGCTATTGCCTTGATATCAGGGAGGTATTTTTTGATCATAAAAGCGAGCCCGATATTGTCAATGCCGAGATGAGCCTTAGTTCTGAAACCAAGCGTGTATTTGGGCACTTTAAATGGGGATTTATCCCCTTCCATCAGCACATGTGTACCGCAATCGTATGCCATGATAAGACCACCGAGCTCGTCCGACAGGGGTAGTACCGCTTTGCAATCAGCAGACGAGATGTAGCCTAATATCGCATCAACCTTCTCATCGAGGATGAGCTTTCTGCAGAGCTTAACTTGGGAATCAACGCCACCGGCTTCATCGTAGCTGGTCAGTTTGATCTTCCTACCTAAGATCCCCCCTTCTTTATTGATGTTATCAGCCAACATCCTATAGGCGTTATTGCCCGGGATACCGAAAGGGGCTGCGGCAGCACCAGTCAAGAAACCTACAGTGGCGACCTTGATCGGCTCTTTAGGGATTGTGCGTTTTTGAGCTGCGGCTGCCCTTCTGACCTTGAAAGGAGCGTCCAAAATTCCGGCGGCGCCAATGCCGGCTGCCCCTGCAGTCTTAATAAATTGTCTTCTTCCTATTTTTTTATTCGCCATAATCAGGTCCCCCCCTTTTTTGAGCTAATTGACTACCTGAAAAATTGAAATACCCTTACCTCTTTTCTCATTTCGTCATCCCTTATGCTCGTTTTTATATCACCCCCCTCTTTTTAGGATATTGCAACTATACCATTTTTTATATTGGTACGGTTTTTTGGAGTAAACTCGCCCCTTCTTTTCTATTTTGGTCTAATTAAGAATATCCAGAATTGCCTTCTGAAGAATACTGGTCTTCACCTGTTTAGTTAGAACATTAAGAAATATCAAGCACGAAATTCGTTAACGTCAGATTATATTGAATTTTACTGGGTCTCCCCAAAAAGATCCTACTTGGCTTGGAAAGTACAAATCCACGATCCAAGATCTTTATTGTGAGTTAGTGTTATCCTGAGTTTTGTCCCGTAATACCCGGCGAAGGAATTTCCCGGTCAATGTCTTTGGAATTTCCGGGACAATTTCTACCTGCCGTGGGTATTTGTAGGCAGCCATGCGACTTTTGCAGAAAGATATAATCTCTTCAGGTGTTACAGAGCCCTCCATTCCCTCCTTTAAGGCCACAAATGCCTTTACCGTCTCTCCCCTATATGGGTCTGGAAGGCCTACAACAGCTGTCTCTTTAACCCCAGGGTATTGGTAGATGACATCTTCCACATCCCGTGGCCAAACCTTGAAGCCCGATGCCACGATCATATCCTTTTTTCGATCGACCACATAAAACCAGCCGTCCTCATCCATCTTCCCAACATCCCCGGTATAGAGCCAGCCGTCGCGGATGGCGTGTTCTGTTTCCTCTGGTTTCTGCCAGTACCCGGGGACTACCATGGGACCCTTATCTACAATTTCCCCGATCTCTCCAGGAGCAAGCTCTTGGGTACCCTTTTCCAGATCCATAATCTTTATTACTGAGTTCGGAATGGGAACTCCTACGGAAAGCGCCCCACTGTTTCGATCCACGGGGGCTCTTTTACCCCATGGGACAAGATGGGAGGGAGAGTTTGTCTCTGTCATGCCATAGACATTGTATATATAGAGACCCGTGAGCTCTTGAAACTGCTCAACCGTAGCGGGAGAGACCGGTGCTCCTCCGCTATAGGCCTTCACAAAAGTGGAGAGATGTCTTTTCTTGATATCTGGGTGATTCAGCAAGGCTATGTATACCGTAATTGAGGCGACGGTCATCGTCGCTTTCCAACGTTCTATGAGCCGGAGTGTTTCGCCCGGATCAAAGCGGTAATAAAGGACAAGGGGAATGCCAGCCAGGGCCGCTATAGCTAAATGAGCTACTTCACCTGTTACATGGAATAGAGGAGCAACACCAAGCACGACGTCATTTTCATCCATACGCAGCACTGTTTTATATACCCGGGCATTAAAGGCAATGTTCCCATGCGTATTCATTGCCCCTTTGGGAGGGCCAGTTGTCCCCGAGGTGTAGGTCAAATAGGCCACATCATCAGGAGATAGCCCTGGCTCTTTTACTTTTTTACCCTTATACCTATCCAGCAGTTCAAGCATATCTAAAGTGCCGGGAATGGAAATCCTCTTTGTCTCTTTTAACAGATTCGGCCTGTCCATTTGGGAAGGGAGCATATCCAAGGGAGAGGTCGTAACGACTTTCTCAATCGAGGTCTCCCTTAGAAAGGATAGATCGAGATCACTTGCAACCTCCTCGAGCGTAAAAAAGATCTTTGCTCCTGAATCCTGGCAGAAGTAAGTGAGTTCCCTCTCCTTATACATGGGATTCAAGGGAACTACGATGGCACCAAGCTTCCATGCAGCGTAAACTGAGATGAGGAATTGGGGGACATTCTGGAGAACTAAGATAATTCGATCTGCCTTTCTAAGGCCAAGGTCATAGAAGGCGGCCGCCAGGCTATCTGAGAGGCGGTCAATTTCTCCGTAGGATATCTCATGATCGAAGTAATAGAGGGCAGGGGCATTGGGTCGGCGAGCAGCCGATGTTCTGAAATCTTCTAAAGTAGTGTCGCGGGTTATTTCCAGATCGTGGGGGACCCAATCTGGATAAAGCTTAAGCCATGGTCTGATGTCATAGAGAGAGGTCATTTTGGATTATCCTATGGTTGAGGGAAATATGGCTTAGAGTATATAGTCTGTCAAGTAATTCCAAATTGTAACTTTATCTTCTTGAAAGTAAAAGCCCAAGCCCCTTGACTTCCAGGCCAAACTCCTTAATGATATCAAGAACCCTTAATTCGTTCAGGCGGTATGGTTCGATATGAGATAAGGAGGGTGATCAATATGAAAAAGATTGTGTTTTTACTCGTATTTATACTTGCTGGCGTACTCTCGGCAGTTTTTGGCGCTGAAGGCCAGGAGCGCACCGCCGTTTTACTAGATAATGCCGGTGAAGCATGGGAAATCACAGGTGTCTTTGTTTACACCGAACCTGGCGGTTTCTATGAATCTCGTTTTTGTTTAACTGTTGTTACCGATACCTTCAAAGTCGCTATTCCACCAGAGAACCTGATATCCGTGGAGGTCAAGGGTGAGAATTGCGTAGTCAGATATCGATGGATGGGACAGGAGCAAACTATCTCCGGAAAGGCCGCATCAAAGCAAATCGGGGGAAAGAGCTATGTCGGATACACCAAATGGAAATTTGATATTCTGAAGAAGCTCACGTTCAAGGAGGGCCCTGCTGATATGAAGTGGGAAAAGCCCCCTTTATATGAGACAACCCTTGTACTCACTGATGGCACAAGGATCCCAGTCGCTAACCTGAACAGGATTAGTTTACAATCATATCCGGCAGCACCTTTATCAGGGATAAAGGAGGGTACCGGTTTCACACCCCACAATGATGTGGGTTTCTTCCGGGGTGAAACGGCACCGTCCATCAAATTTGAGGACATCAAATCTATGGAATTTCCGACAGAAAATAGCATTATCCTGACGCTCAGGCAAGGCATCAAAGATACCCGTAATGAAGGCGAAAGCGATGCGGATAAAAAAGGCGAGAGGGATGCTGACCTTGATTTTCTCATAGGCGACCTCGAGGATCTCGATATTGATTTTGGCGAAGGTGAGGGCGATACTGGTAAGCTATTACCCAAGAACTGGGCATACGGGTTCACTGGTATTTATAGCAAAGGATATTTTTTCATTCATAGCAAGCACGTGAAGGCTATTGAGTTCGGTGTTGAACAGAGGTAAACTCTGTTAGAAGGGCGGGGCTTTCTAACGGGGTAAAGAAAGGGTTATGTCAAATATCCGCTGGTGCTGGCGGCGCTTTGTCTTTTCCAGGTTTCGGGTCTTTTCTTATAGCTGGTGCTGTTCCTTCTGGGGTCAAACGTTCCTCAATCTTTGGAATAATCTGCGCGGCCTTTCTGCTCAATACGAAATAATCGAACTGGGTGTCAATATTCACGGATCCAGAGTTTTCCGCAGCTTTGGCTTCCCATTCGACAATCTTGGATCTAAGGAAGGGCAAGGACTGAGCATTTCCCCCCGTGGCCATTGTATCCAGTGTTACAATCATCAACTGATGATCCTCACATTTGGTGATGATTCCCATCAGGTGTTCGGTCAGCTTTGGGTCAGCGAGGGCAGCCAGGATAGAGGGCACTTCCATCTTTTTGCTCAGGGTAAACCGGTCATACCTCGCCCAAATCCTATCCGCCATCCCTGGTGCTCCTAACGTACCCAGGGTATACGCGACTATCCAACGTCTCCGGAAGTCGGTTGTCTTAAGCCCAAATGCACTAAAGGAGACCCTTTTCACCAATTCGGACAAAATCTTCTCAAGCTGGGGTATGGATTCGGTGTCATTTAATTCGGCAATGTATGCTGCTGCCCTCATTTGGACCGGGGGATTATTATCCAACTTCAAGCCCCGCCTGATGAATGGCAGGGCCTCCCTCCCCTTTCTTTCATAAAGGATCCTCAGCGCATAGAAGGCCTTGTTTTCACTTTCATTAGCCAGCCTGCCAGCCGCCTCGCAGGCAGCACAACCCTCTGCGTTGCCCCCGAGCAAATGCGAGAAAAAAGCGATGAGCAAGAGCAACCAAAGATATTTTCGTTTTTTTATAGCCATTACCTCCTCCACCGATCACTAATTCCTTATCAGATTTTTTGTTTTAGTCATTTAGATTTTGGATTTCATTTGACATTCTTGCCCTGTTAGATAGTAAAGAAGGTAAGAATAACAATATTCCTGGTGTAGAAACGTATTGGGGCCTAAATTAAAAAGGTAAAACCTTTATCTAACAGGGTGAAGATTTTGACATTTGGATTTGACACATCTGTCTGTATTTATTCCACTCTTCCGCCTATGGTCAGTTACAAATCGGCGATCCTGCTGCTACATTTTATATAAGAGGAAATATCAATTGTCAATAAAATGGATTCCTTGACTCGAGAGGCTCGTAGGCATCCAGAAGGTTGACGCCTTTTGTGGAAGCAAGGTTAATAATGATATTTATAATGATATTTTAATATTTTATTATTGACATACCTCGATTATAGTAATATACGACACAATGCTAGAGATGCTCTGGGGACCTTAATTGATGTAATGATGAAGGAAAGGAGCGAAAAGATGAGAAAGAAATTAGGGTTTGTAGGTGGATTAATTATCATCATAGTGGGCTTATCCGTTGCCGCTTGGGCATTTGATGTGCCCATGAGTTGGTACAAAAGGTTGCCCAATAATTGGGGAAAGTGGGGACCTGACGACGAGATAGGTACCCTTAATTACAATGGCCCTGCACAGGTTAGGGCAGCCGCAAGGCTGGTCAAACAGGGGAAAGTTATCCCATGCTCCTGGCGAGTAAAACCTAATACATACCCGCTATGGGGTATGCGAGTAGGTATCGAGAGGTTCATGAATTGGTCCGGTAGAGATATTGCCACTCTCGACAAAGGCTGGGATGTAGGGTTTGCGTATAGTGATGAGATTATCAAGATAGGGAGCCATAGCCAGACGCACGTGGATCCTCTGGTCCACGTATGGCACGGCGATAAGGTTTATAATGGATATAACGTTGAAGACGTTATTACGCATGATGAGGGGACACTTAAAGGCAACGCCAATGCTTATATAGCGCATAGCGTACAAAGAGGAGTGCTCCTGGATGTGGCCAGGTTTAAGGGGGTGGACTACCTGGGCGGTAAATACATAATAACCCCGAAAGAACTGGATGACTGCGCCAAGTGGGAAGGTGTGGAGATTAAACCGGGTGACGCCATTCTCATCAGGACAGGCTTCATGAAGCACTGGTCGGATAAGATAATCGCCGCGGGAGGGCTCTTGAGATGGAATGCATTGGTAGATGGCGAACCCGGACCGGGTGGCGATTGTATAGCCTGGGTACAGAAGAAAAAGATAGGCCTTCTGGGTGCAGACAACATCTCTGTGGAACAGCTTGGGCTTACAGAGGAAGAATATAACAAGAAATACGGGGTGAAGCTGATACCTCTTCACATCGGGGTCTTGCAGATGTTGGGTTGCCCCTTGCAGGAACTGCTGAACCTGGATGCCCTTTCCGAAGATTGTGCGAAGGATGGCGTTTATGAGTTCTTATATGTGTGGCCGCCTCTAAACTTCTGGAACGCTACAGGAGGCTTGATCTCTCCTCTCGCCATCAAATAAATAAATCTTTCCCCTGGACCGTCTCTGCAATTTAGGAGGGGGTTAGCTTACGTCGGCTAACCCTCTTCTTTTTTGTGCTGCTAACGGGATTCTGCTCCGTTTCTTCCTGTGATGGAATATATGCTCCCTTTCAATCGTTTTCGACCAGGTGTTTGGCCCAGCGTTTCTGCTGATTCTTGAGCAGGCCAGCAAACTCCCTGAGGTCCGTCACAGCAAAGCTGTCCTGGGGCCTTTTCCCATCTCTATCAAGATAATATGCCTCTATGCCGAGGCTTTTTGGGACTAAATAGTCGAATTCATAGTGGTCTCCTACATGGATAACATGGGCGGGATTTCTTCGCATAATCTCGCAGATGTGTTGGTAGAATTGAGGTGTCTTTTTGACCTGCCCGAAATCCGATGTAGCTGAAAAGACCCTTACAAAATAACCCTCAATTTCCGACGCCTTTAACTCAACTTCAACGAATTCCCTGGCTGCATTCGAGGTGACGATAAGGTCATAGTGCTGTGCCAGGTCGACCATCACCTCTTTTACCTCCGGGAATGGCCGGATTTTATCCCTGTGTTCCTCCAGCAGATTTTCCCAGCTTCCGGGAAGCTGAAAGCGGTCAAACCAGTACGCAATGTCATACCATTCTAGTGCCGAGTCGCCGATCCTTTCATACTCAGCCCTCACTATGGATGTGGCCTCAGGAAGGCTTATGCTGTGTTTTTTTGCATAGAGCTGAGGGATGCCAATTTCCCAGACAAACGTCGTGTAGGTGGGATCAATAAGCGTACTATCTAAATCGAATGAGATCAGCCTCCTCTTGTTCATTTCCCTTTAAGCTAATTAGTCAAAATCGAAGTTGATTCACCACAGAGGCACAGAGGGCACTGAGAGCAATTTCTTCTTTTGCCCGATTGGGAGATGCAAATCGGGCAAAAGAACACAGCCCTTCGGGCAGCTTCCCACTACAGTGCTAATCGTTTTATTCCTTCCTTTAAGGCAGGCACATTGAAGTTGATTAGCAGGCCCCATTTGATGCTGGTCAATCTTAGATAAGGCAGGAGTTGCGCCTCGTGTATCGGTTCAAACTTCTCACAGGCTTTTAGCTCGAGGATTAAGCTATTTGCGACGACCATATCCAGGCGATAACCACAGTCCAACGTAATGCCTTTGTACTCTATGGGAAGTTCCTTTTGTCTTTCGTAGGGAATCTGTCTTAAGTCAAATTCAACGCAAAGACATTCCTCGTAAGCAGACTCCAGCAGGCCAGGTCCTAGGGCCTTATGAACTTCAATGGCTGCACCAATTACCTTACCGGTGAGCTTGTTTATGTCCATCTTGTTGAATCTATAGCAGCAGAACCTTGTCCGCCTTCAGCGGACTGATGGTTTTGATTTGCCGGCAACTCCCGGCAAATCAAATAATATTCTCCGTGTCCTCTGTGGCTCTGTGGTGAGAGAGATATCTCTTTAGATAATCTGCCGTATAGGATTTCCTGCCATTTTTGAGGATCTCAAGGGGCGAGCCACATGCTACCACATGGCCGCCCTTTTCACCCCCCTCTGGACCAAGATCGATAATATAATCCGCCTCCTTTATGATCTCCATGTTGTGTTCAATCACCGCAACCGTATTCCCCTTGTCCACAAGGGCCTGCAATACCCGAATAAGGGTTGAGATGTCAGCTATGTGCAACCCCGTTGTGGGCTCATCCAGGATGTAGAGGGTGTGGCCCTTTGGTGGTCTCGCCAGCTCCTTAGAGATCTTGATCCTCTGGGCCTCGCCCCCGGAAAGGGTGGGGCTGGGCTGTCCTAGGGCAAGATACCCTAAGCCTATGTCGCATACCACCTGCAGTGCCCGCCTGATCCTTGGCACGGCCGAAAAGAAACCTACTGCCTCTTCGAAGGTAAGATGCAAGACCTCCGCTATATTTTTCCCCTTGTAGGTAATATCCAGCGTCTCCTGGTTGAACCTCTTGCCCCCACACACCTCGCAGCTGATGTACACATCCGGTAGAAAGCTCATTTCCACCTTAATTGAGCCGTGGCCCTTGCAGGCCTCACACCTTCCTCCAGGCACGTTAAATGAAAACCTGCCAGGCTGGTATCCCCTTGCCCTTGCAGGTGGTGTCATCGAAAAGAGGGCTCGTATCTCAGATAGTGATCCAATATATGAGATAGGCACAGAGCGGGTAGTGAGGCCAATAGGGCTATGGTCTACCTCAAGGGCCCTGTTCACCAGCTCCCATCCCTCGACAGCCTCACAGGAGCCAGCTATTCCCTCTTTCTTCAACAACCGGTTCTGTAATCCCTTATATAGAACATCTTTGAGGAGGGTGGATTTGCCTGAGCCAGACACCCCTGTAATGCAAATCAAGGTACCCAGGGGAAATTCCACATCTAGCTCCTTGAGGTTATGCTCAACAGCACCACGCACCCTGATGTGGGGGAAGGCCTTATATGGCCTAAGCCTTGAGGTAACCGTGCGAGGATGTCCGTCAAGGGATAGTCCTGTTATAGATCCAGGGGCCCTTTTCAGGTCCCCTATATTTCCACTCGCCACCAGCTGACCACCTTTTCTGCCGGCCCCGGGCCCAAGATCGATTATGTGATCAGCCTCCCTGATAGTCTCCTCGTCATGTTCCACGACCAAAATGGAATTTCCCCTCTCCTTGAGGTCCTTAAGGGCGTCGAGGAGCATTCGGTTGTCCCTTGGGTGAAGGCCGATTGTTGGCTCATCCAGAATATAGCATGCCCCCGTGAGGTTTGATCCAAGCTGGGCTGCCAGGCGGACCCTCTGGGCCTCTCCACCAGAGAGCGTTTGCCCGCTTCTACTGAGGGATAGATATGATACGCCGAGTCGATTCATAAATGAGAGTCTCGCGAGTATCTCATCGATAATAGGCGAAGCTATCAAGGCCTCCTGGTTGGTAAAAGAAAACCCCGTGAGGATTTCCTGGAGCTTGTCAGCCGGATGCCCAACCAGGTCCCAGATGGAGTAGCCTTTAACCTTTACGGCCAGGGCCTGGGGTTTCAACCTGCTTCCACCACATTTGTGACAAATGGGACCGCCATCTCCATTATCGCCTAGAGTACCCAGTCCTTCGCATATAGGGCAGGCGCCATGTTTGCTGTTAAAGGAAAAAAGCCTGGGGTCAAGCTCCCTTGCGCCAATACCGCATGAGGGACAAACCTTCTTGAGGGAGAGGATCTCCTCGTGGCCGTACTGATCCAAGACTGTAAAAGTCCCACTACCTTCCGAGAGTGCCTGACTTAGCAGCTCCTCAAGGTCAAGGCTCGAAATTTCGCCAATGACAAGTTCAATGGTATGCTCACGGTATCTGCTTAAGGACATACCTTCCTTCAGTTTGACTAGCTTCCCGTCGATCCTGGCCTCCCTATAGCCCCTGCGCATCGCCTGGGCGAGTGAATCTCTATGAAAGCCCTTGCGCCCAGCCACAACCGAGACCAGGATAGTCGCCTTTTTTCCAGTATAATTGTCCCTAATTCTTTCTAGGATTGCCTCCTTTGATTGGGCTACCATCTGCTGGCCACAGGCCGGACACTGCTGCGTCCCGAGTTTACAAAAGAGGAGTCTCAAGAAATGATATATCTCCGTGAGGGTTGCGACCGTACTCCTCGGACTGGCATAGTGAATCCTCTGCTGAATGGCCACTGTAGGCGGGAGACCCGAGACCACATCTATGTCCGGTCTCTCGAGGATCTTGACATACTGTCGCGCATAGGGAGCGAGGCTTTCCAGGTATCTCCGTTGACCTTCGGCAAAGAGGATATCAAAGGCAAGGGTAGATTTTCCCGAGCCGGAAACACCCGTCAGCACAACGAAATGCTGGCGTGGGATCGAAAGACTGAGGTCTTTGAGGTTATGCTCCCTGGCACCTGTTATGGTGATGGCCCCCGGTAAACTTATGATAGGTTTTGATGCAGCTTTATCGGGCATCCTATCTAGTCTAGTTCCCCCCGTGGCAGTGAGATACTTCTTGAGAAATCTCCCGGTGTGCGAATCAGGATGCCCGGCTATTTCCTCTGGACATTCCGCTATAACAACCTGACCCCCTGCTTCGCCTCCTTCAGGACCCAGATCGATTACCCAGTCTGCATTCTTGACCACATCCATGTTGTGTTCAATAACCAGCACTGTATTGCCCTTATCTACAAGCCTCTGGAGGATGGAAATGAGCCTCTCTATATCGGCAAAATGAAGGCCCGTTGTGGGCTCATCGAGAATAAAGAGTATTGGCCCCCGATCAGAGGCTTTCAGATGACGCGAGAGCTTAAGCCTCTGGGCCTCTCCCCCCGAAAGGGTATTTATTGGTTGGCCAAGCTGCATATACCCAAGCCCCACGTCGGCTAGGGATTTTAGGGAGACTCTTATCTTCGATTGGTCCTCAAAAAATGTGAGGGCGTGGTCAACTGTCATACAGAGGATTTCATGCAGGTTCTTATCCTTATAGGTGATCTCCAGGGTCTCTTTCTTGAACCGTCTTCCCTGGCATTCCGGGCAGGTAGTAAAGATATCTGACAGGAACTGCATCTCCACCTTCTCACTGCCCTGCCCCTTGCAGGTCTCGCACCTGCCTCCGGCAACATTGAAGGAAAAATAGCCCGGGCCGAGACCCTTTGAAATAGCCTTATAGGAGCTTGCCAAGAGTCGTCTGATGGGATCCATGGCATTGACATAGGTGAGGGGGTTGGCCCTTGGGGTCCTGCCAATGGGTTTTTGATCAATCAGCACCACATCGGCAATTTGCTCTGAGCCCCTTACTGCCCGGTGGCGACCAGGCATGCCCTGGGGGTCAGATCTAACCTTTTTTATCGCCTTATAGAGGATCTCCTCGGCAAGGGTAGATTTCCCCGAGCCGGAAACACCAGTCAGGCACACAAAGAGCCCGAGTGGAATCCCCACATCGATATTCTTAAGGTTGTGCTCCTCGGCGCCCTCAATAATCAGCCATGAACCCTCTGAGGGCCTTCTCCTCCTGTGGGGAATGGGGATGCACCTTTGTCCTGTGAGGTACTGGCCGGTAATCGAGCCATTCACAGTGGCAGTTGGCCCAAAGTACATGATCTCTCCGCCGTGATCCCCAGCCCCCGGCCCCAGATCAAGCATAAAATCGCTCTCGCCGATAATCTCCGGATCGTGTTCAACTACGATAACGGTGTTCTGGATGTCCCTGAGTCTCTTCATGATATTGATGAGCCTATTATTATCCCTTGGGTGGAGGCCAACGCTGGGTTCATCCAGGATATAGAGGCTGTTAACGAGGGAGGAGCCAAGGGCTGACGTGAGGGCTACCCTCTGGAGCTCACCACTCGAAAGAGTCCTGGACTGGCGATCAAGGGTCAGATAACCCAACCCCACATCGAGGAGATATGTGAGCCTGCCCTTAATCTCATCCAGGATCAGGGCACTGGCATCATCTCGTGACGGTACATCAACCGATTCAAAGAACTTACTCGCATGATCAATAGACAGAGAATATACCTGGCCGATGTTGAGCCCCCCAATATAGTAGAGCAGGGCCTCTTTGATAAACCTCGTCCCATGACAATCAGGGCAGACCGTATAGGTTCGATAGCGGGAGAGAAAGACCCGCACATGCATCTTGTATTTCTTGGTCTCAAGCCACCTGAAGAACCCCCTCACCCCGTAGAATTCCTCATTACCCTCGAAAATGAGCTCTTTTTGGGCCTCTGTGAGATCATCAAAGGGGATGTCAGTGGGGATATCGTTGTCCTGACAGAAGTCCAAGAGATCCTCAAACTCCATATGGCCTTTACTCCAGTCACCCCACGGTTTAATGGCACCTTCGTCAAGGGAGAGGGATCTATCGGGGATGACGAGGTCAAGGTCGATATCGATGATCCTACCAAAGCCCCTGCATGTCTCGCATGCTCCTATGGGGCTGTTGAATGAGAAGAGGTTTGGAATTGGCCTCTTATAAACTATCTTGCACTGTGCACACTCGAGCCTATTGCTGAAGGAGAGGTGCCCCTCTGGTTTTATCCACAGATCCAGCTGGCCCCCTCCAAAACGGAAGGCCTGCTCCAGGGAGTCGAATATTCGCTTCCTGTCAGATCGTCTCACCGGCAGTCGATCTAGTACGATGTGGATTTCTCCACCTCCTGGCTTCCATTCCTCAATTGGCCTGATCTGACCGTCAATGAAGAAGCGGTCAAGGCCTATTCTCCCCAATTCCCTTCTCACCTGCTCATGGGAATCAGACTTTAGGGAAAACGGAAAGGTGATCACCATCTCAGTTTTATCGGGGATATCCTTCAGGACCTCCCACACGTGTTCAGGGCTCTCTGGGACCACCGGCTTTCCGCATTTCTCGCAATGGAGCTGCCCCAGGCGCGTGTAGAGCAGCTTTACATAGTCAGTGATCTCCGTCATGGTGCCAACAGTTGATCGAGAGGTGCGGACAGACGATTTGTTATCGATTGCAATGGCGGGAGGGATCCCCTCGATCCTATCAGCCTCAGGCCTGTCCATCCTTTCCATGAACTGCCTGGCATAGGGTGAGAAGGTCTCAACATAGCGCCGCTGCCCTTCTGCATAAAGGGTATCAAAGGCCAGAGAGGATTTTCCCGAACCACTGACCCCAGTGATGACAGTAATGTTATTGAGTGGGATATCCAGATTAAGGTCCTTCAGATTGTTCTGATGGGCTCCCTTGATCCGGATGACATCGCTTGGTGTTTTTATTTTTCTAATCTTTCCCATAGGCCCTTCGATGGGGTTGCGCTCCCTTAATCCTTTATCCTGCCTGCAATTTCCTTCCCAGCTACTATTCCACTTACCGAGGCCTGAATAAGCCCCCTGGTAATACCAGCACCGTCTCCTACTATAAAGAGGTTCTTTATCCCCGATTCAAGGTGCCTTGTTAACTTGATTCGGTGAGAATAGAATTTGACCTCAACACCATATAGGAGTGTATGTCTGGAGAAGATACCCGGTGTTATATTGTCCAATATCTCAAGCATTTCGATGATATCTTTGAGATATCGATAGGGAAGGACAAAGCTGAGGTCCCCCGGGGTTGCATCATGAAGGGTTGGTTTTGTAATGCATTTCATGATCCTCTTTTCCGTTGATCTCCGGCCCGCGAGAAGGTCACCGAGTCTCTGGATGATCGCCCCTGTTCCGAGCATATTAGCAAGGGAAGCGATATATTTGCCGTACCTAATTGGATCATGGAAGGGCTCCGTAAATGTACTGCTTACGAGAAGGGCAAAGTTGGTGTTGTCTGATTTTCTATTGGCATAACTGTGGCCGTTCACGGTGATGATATCATCAGATTGCTCGAGGACGACCTCGCCATATGGATTCATACAGAATGTCCTGACCTTATCATCAAATGTCTTGGAATAGTAAATTAACTTGGCTTCATATACCTCTCGCGTTATGGGCTCTACTATGGGTGCAGGTGCCTCTACGCGTAATCCAATATCTACCGGGCTATGAACAGAGGGTAAATTCAGTGAATCAGCCTGGGACTTCATCCACGCAGCCCCTATTCTGCCTGGTGCAGCTACTACAAAACGGCTATTGATACAATGGCCATCTGATATTCTCACACCCATCAGCTCATTATTCTTATTAGTCAAGATCTCTTCTGCCTTACAGTCCGTTTTAATGGATATCTTTCCGTCGAGGTCTTGACGCATCTTCTTAAGCACGGAGGCGCAGTTTTCTGTGCCCATGTGCCTTATCCTCGTGGGTACAAAGGTGAGCCCTACCTTTCGAGCATTAGCGGAGAGGGTCTCTATTTCAGGTAGATTAGTACCATAGATCTTTTCGGGTGCCTCATACTTGAGATAGATCTCGTCTGCTTCCTTCAAGAGTATTTCCAGTTTTTCAGTAGGTATGAACTCATTCAGAAATCCTCCGACTTCTGTTGACAGGTTCAATTTCCCATCACTGTAAGCACCTGCCCCACCCCACCCACAAAGGAGATCTCGTGCTGATCGCCTATCTCTCTTGTTAATATCCTTTCCCTGATCGATGAGCAAGACCCCGTCAATACCCATCTTCGTAAGGGCTATGGAAGCAAAGATCCCGGCTGGACCTGCCCCAATAACTATCACATTATAATCAGCTTTCACTGCACCTATCCTCTTGAAGGGTAATATTCTTTTAAATAAATGCAGATGAATTGTAAAGGATGTGAACTATATCGCTCGATAGAATATCCGCTTGTATTATTATCTTATTGTGATAAGAAATAAGCAATAACTGAAGGCCATGGGAGGACATGGACTCTCGGTTGTCTTTTTAGGCCGGGGTCGCTGCCAGGCTTCATTTTGGGTACGAAGTTTGCATTACCAATTTGGCAGTTCATCGCCCGAAGAATTCGTACCCTTGTATGCCGTGGCGGTGCTGTGGACTGCGGGGGTACTGAGGATTATGGCAAATATTATAGGCGAAGTTGTATTGATCTATTATGGGGAAAAGCCCGCCTTTTTTGCCAGGATCGACTCTATCGAGCCTGATAAAAAAAAGGATTGGTTTAGGGTGCAGCTTCTGGTCTTGACCGTTCCCCTAAGGACGATCACCTGGATATTAAGGGAGGAGTATATAAACGGCGTACCATTCACAATGGAAGGTAATCCTGTAAGGATTCAGGCGGTGAATCCAGTCCGCACAGGCTCGGATTCTGAGGATACTGCGGCCAAGGGGACTACTGAAAAGGTTGCATCGAGGGAGGGGAGGAAGATAATCCCCTTTAGAAAAATAGAAAAGGGAGATACCAAAGGGGCTTGATCAGGCCGTGATTGACGTGGTAGTATCCGCACAACTAAACAAGGATCCGTTTGTCGCACGGGCGGGCGGGGACGGCGTTGGGGTGAAAAGTTATGTTGACAAAGGGTGCTTGTTTGAGTTAAATGACATCTAGCGGTGTCTGGAATCTTAAGATAGTGGAGGGGGCGAATCTAATGCTGAAACCAATGACGATATCCTCAATAAATATGGACCCAGTAACGAATAGTCCGATAATTATCTTGGAAGAGATTGAAGGGAAACAAACTCTACCTATTTGGGTAGGCCTGCTTGAGGCAACGGCAATTGCAAGTGAAATAGAGGGTGTAAGCTTTCCCAGGCCCATGACCCATGACCTTTTGAAAGATATCATGGATAAGACAGATGTCAAGGTAACCAGAATAGAGATTTGTGACCTGAAGGACAATACCTACTACGCCATTATCCACCTAAGGAATAAGGGTGAAGCCTTGTCAATAGATTCTCGGCCGAGTGATGCCATTGCCTTGGCCCTCAGGACTAAGGCGCCCATATTTGTCTCGGAAGAGGTGCTGAAGAAATCAAAGCAGATCGAGGGGACCAGGGAAAGTGTGCCTGCGGATAAGAGCGAGCAAGGAAAGAAGTGGCAAGAGATACTTGAGAAGCTCAAGCCAGAGGATTTTGGCAAATACAAGATGTAAGCCCCCAACAGCTTTGCGCACCAACGGGTCATATCTCATTCCCAGCCTAGCTAATCCCTTTATGAATTCAGCCGATGATAGATCTCCATGCCCATTCTCTATTCAGTGATGGCGAATTGCTTCCCTCAGAGCTCGTGAGGCGTGTCGAGGACATGGGTTACTCCTGTGTCGCCATAACTGATCATGTTGATTCCTCAAATCTCGATTTTGTGATCCTGAGGCTCGTGGAGGCAGCAAGGGATTTGAATCGGAGCCAATCTGTGAGGGTCATCCCTGGTGCTGAGATCACCCATGTCCCACCGGGGTCAATGAAATCTTTGGTTGTGAAGGCCAGGGAATTGGGGGCAGAGATAGTCTTAGCTCACGGCGAAACCATTGCGGAGCCAGTAGCCAAGGGGACAAACAGGGCGGCTATTCTTTCCGCTGTTGATATCTTGGCCCATCCTGGTCTCATTGCTATTGAGGACATTAAGCTGGCTGTTGAGAGAGGAATATACCTCGAGATCTCGGCTCGCCAGGGTCATGGCTTTGCGAATGGTTATGTCGCAAGGTGGGCGAAAGAATTAGGGGCCAGGCTCGTTTTGAACTCAGATGCCCATTCCCCCCATGACCTCATGACCCGCCAGTTTGCTCAGATGGTAGCACACGGGACTGGTCTGGGAGAGAATGCCTTGGAGGAGATGCTTGGCAATTCTCGGGACCTCATAGAGAAGATCCTGTGAGTTAGTCTCGTTGCTCGTCAGACCCAAAAGACTCAATAACCACTGGAATGAAAAGATCCGCTGTCTATAAGATCTTCGGGATTATGATAGTCCTCTTCTGGCTTCTTGTTGTGGCAGAGCTGGTAAAAAGGACTAACATGAACAGAGGCGGTGTGGACCTTACCTCTATTGATGAGGGGATGCCCTTGGAGGATAAATCAGAGCAATGGATGGAGATCCTTGTAAGAGGGCGCAAGGTTGGATACACAGTTACCAGGGTTGAAAGGACAGAAAGGGGGTTCGATGTAGAGGAGGACATATTTCTTGCCGTCAATTTGATGGGTTCAGCAAGGGAGATCTTTAGCAAGACAAGGGCGCAGTTGGACGAGAGGTTCCTGTTGAACAGTTTTGATTTTTCCCTTTCCTCGGGCCTTTTTGAGTTTAAGATCGCTGGTCAGATGAAGGGTAATAATCTTTCCCTCTCAATGGGCGAGAAGGGAAAAGAAAAGACGCAATCAATCAGGCTGCCATCAAGGCCTATGATTAGCGCAGGCATGACGCAATTTCTTAAGTCCTGCACATTAAAGATAGGGGATTCTTTGACCTTCCCCATCTTTGATCCCATTACCATGACAACCAATCCGAGTACTGTCAAGGTGGCAGCAAGGGAGGTCATTAAGCTTGATGGCAAATCATATGAGGCCTACCGGTTGGAGATGGACCTGTTGGGGAGGCCTTTGGTCTTCTGGCTTGATGAAGAGGGGGTATCCCTCAAGGAGAAGGGCTTTATGGGGTTCACCCTTGTCAGATCAACCCCTGCCAAGGCCAAATTGGGTTTAGATAGATCAGGAGGGATCGATTTCTGTGAATTATCAGCCATAAGAGTGGCAAAGAAACTAGAAGATCCCCGGCGACTCTCATACCTAGAGGTTCGGTTGAATCAGGTCCCATCTTCCCTGCCTATTGATGGATCAAGACAGTCCCTCAGTGGCAGGGTTCTTGCAATAAAAAAGGAAAGGCCCCCTTTCAAGGCCTCCTATGCCATCCCTTACAGGGGTCGTGATCGTGAATTATTGTATTACCTAAGGCCAGAGATGTTAATTCAGTCTGAAGATAGAGAGATAATCACCTTAGCCGAACAAGTAGTGGATGACACTGCTGATCCCTTCATGGCAGCAACGTCGATCCTGGGCTGGGTTTTTGAGAGTTTAGAAAAGACACCGGTAGCATCCGTTCCAGATGCAAGAGAGATTCTTAAGTACAGAAAGGGGGACTGTAATGAACATGCCACTCTCCTGACCGCATTATTGAGGGCAGCTGGAATCCCGGCCAGAACCGTTGTTGGCGTGGTTTACAAAGGTGGAAGGTTCTACTACCATGCCTGGAACGAGGCCTATATAAACAAGTGGGTTTCTATGGATGCGACCCTACAACAGATGCCCGTTGATGCTACACATATTAAGCTTCTTGATGGCGGCATTGAAAAACACGTCCAGGTTGTGGGAATGATTGGCAATCTCGAGTTTACTATTTTGGATTACAGATGATCAGATTTGAGCACCTCACCAAGGTTTACAGGGGGATAAAGGCCGTTGATGACTTGAACCTTCAGATCCCTCGGGGAACCATCTTCGGCTTCATAGGGCCAAATGGGGCTGGAAAGACGACTACAATTAAGATGATGGCAGGCGTCTTAAGGCCAACGAGGGGCCGCATCTACATAGATGGAGTGGATATAGCCAAGGAGCCCTCTAAGGTAAAGAGGATTATCGGCTTTATCCCTGATCGGCCCTTTCTTTATGAAAAGCTCAGCGGTTCGGAGTTCCTCAGATTTAAGGCCGGTCTTTATGGGATGAAGGGAGATGGATTAGATGAGAAGCTCTTTGGCTTACTGAACCTCTTTGAATTGACAGAATGGGCGGATGAACTTATCGAATCCTATTCGCACGGCATGAAACAGAGGCTCATTATAGCCTCATCTATGCTCCATGAACCCAAGGTTATCATTGTTGATGAGCCGATGGTTGGCCTTGATCCAAGGGGAGCCAAGCTGGTTAAGAAGATATTCGGGGAGTGGGCTGGTAAAGGGGCCACGGTATTTCTGTCAACCCATGCGCTGGCCTTAGCTCAGGAGGTATGCCACCAGATAGCAATTGTGGATAAGGGAAGGATCGTGGCCTCTGGCACATCCGAGGACCTACGGAGACAGGCAGGCGTTGAAGGGGATCTGGAGAGGGTGTTTCTCAAAATAACAGGAGGGGTGGCAGGCAGGTGAGGATGTTTAAGACCCTCATTGCTCCTAAGTTCCTTGGTCTTACAAATGGTCTTAAGAGGTCCCAGGGTAAGACAAAGATAAAGATTCTAACACTGACTGGTTCAGGTATCCTGTTCTGGTTGGTCCTGTTTTTCCTTGTCTATAGGGTACTTCTCTATTTTTCCTCCCAGGAGATAATCGGTGATATTCTTGCAAGACACCTCCTCGCCATGGTTCTTTTGATCTTCTTTTCCTTGTTAATCTTCAGTCATATCATAACCGCCCTTTCCAACCTTTACCTATCGCAGGATTTAGAACTATGCCACTCATCGCCGGCAACGCTCACAGATATATTTCTGAGCCGGTCCTTGTACACGGTAATTGATAGCTCATGGATGCTGTTTGTATTTGGCCTTCCTGTGATGATGGCCTATGGTTTTGTTTACCATGCTGGCTTCAACTATTATCTGAGCCTTATCTACGTGTCTCTTCCTCTCGTTATCATTGCCGCAGGCTCAGGCATTATGCTGATTATGGTCTTGGTGAGGTTCTTTCCTGCCCAGAGGGCTCGGGATGTCATCATGATTCTCTCCCTTATTTTGATTGTTGTTCTCTATCTCCTTTTTCGGTTTCTCAGGCCGGAGAGACTGGTCAATCCAGAGACATTTACGAGCGTGGCCCAGTATTTAGGCGCCCTAAAGGCCCCTGATTCGCCGTATTTACCGAGCCATTGGGCAACAGATCTTCTCTGGACAAGATTGACGAACTATACGGGGAGTCAGGTATTGAACCATCTTCTCCTCTGGAGTACTGCCTCGGCAATGGTAGTAATGGCTATCTGGATGGCAGGGCTGATATATTTCCATGGCTTTTCAAAGGCACAGGAGGCAAAAAGGAGAAGCCCTGCTGGGCAAAGGATACTTGAGAAGATCGTTGCACTAATAACCAGACCGTTAGGGCCAGAAATAACCTCTTTGATCGCCAAGGACATACGCACCTTTTTTCGGGATAACAGCCAATGGTCCCAGCTCCTTCTCTTAGGTGCCCTTGTGGTTGTGTATCTCTACAATTTCAGTGTTCTCCCGTTAGAGAGGAGCCCGATAAAGTCAATTTATCTACAGAATGCCCTATCCTTTCTGAACATAGGGCTGGCGGGGTTTGTTATCTCAGCCCTGTCTGTGAGGTTCATATTTCCGGCGGTGAGCTCTGAGGGACAGTCCTTTTGGATTATCATTTCATCGCCTCTTTCACCAAGACGGTTTTTGTGGTCTAAATACCTTGCCTATCTCCTTCCCATGCTGATTTTGGCAGAAGTCTTGATAACTTATACCAACTACCTTTTAGAGGTAACCCCCTTTATGATGGCCTTATCCTCAGTGACTATCTTCTTCTTGGTCTTTGGGATTGTGGCCCTGGGAGTTGGTTTAGGTGCAGTCTACCCCAATTTCCAACATGAAAATATAGCCCAGGTGGCGACAGGCTTTGGTGGGCTCATCTATATGATAATTAGTTCGGTCTTTATAGCCTCGGTCATTGTGCTGGAGGCCGGGCCTGTCTATACCATCCTTTCTGCACATTTCAAAGGAGAGGCTATTACCCTTTTTCAATGGGTTTGGATAGTGAGCTCCTTTATTCTTGTGGTCTTGCTCAACATATTTGCGGTTCAAAGACCAATGGCCGCTGGATTGAAGGCAATTCACGCTTATGAGGGCTGAATTGGCGACCGCGTCCCCCTTTGAATATGTAGGTAATCTCCACATCCATACAACCCACTCTGATGGAGGTGGGAGCACCAAGGAGATTGCTGCAGTAGCAAGAACAGTAGGTCTTGATTTTATAGCCCTCAATGACCACTCATATCTAGCCCAGCTTCATCTTGAGGAAGAAGGGTATTATAAGGGAATCCTCGTCTTGGTTGGCTCTGAGATCGGCACCCGGTCTCACCACTACCTTGCTTATGATATCAAAAATCAGGTAGATGGTGAGGGCTCATCTCCTCAGGAGCTCATAGATGCCGTAAGTACTCAGGGCGGGTTCGGATTCCTGGCTCATCCCTTTGAAAAGGGGATGCATTTTCTTGAGAAGGGTGTGGCCTATACCTGGAATGACTGGTCAGTGAAGGGATATACAGGCATCTGTATCTGGAACTTCTCCTCCAGGTGGAAGGAAAATGTGAAGTCATTCTGGCATGGGGTTTTCCATCTCATCTTCAAGACGTACACCTTAAGGGGTCCAAGTCAAGAGACGTTGGCCACATGGGACACGGCATGCTCCAAAAGGCGAGTGGTCGCCATAGGGGGATCGGATGCACACGGATCACCTATGAAGATGGGATTCCTTAAGCTTACACCCCTTTCATACAGGTATCTCTTGAGAACTATAAATACGCATGTCCTGACGGCCGCACCGCTTACGGGGGATTTAGGAAGGGATAAGGGGATCATCTATCATTCACTCAGGGAGGGTAATTGCTTTATAGCCCATGACGGACTTTGCCCTGCAAAGGGGTTCAGGTTCACATTTAACAGGGAAAGGGGCAAACGGAGGCTTTTGATGGGGCAGGAGGGTAGATTCAGCCCCGGCGTATTGGAGGTCAGGCTTCCAAGACGGGGGCTCATAAGAGTTATGAAGGATGGCTCTCCCTTTAAGAGAGCACACGGCACTGGGCTCTCTATCAAGATAGATGAAGGAGGTGTCTACAGGGTGGAGGTGTTACGAAGAACGGTCCTATTTGGCTGGAGGCCGTGGATCTTTTCTAATCCCATTTATCTTCGGTAGGGGACAGAGGAAGAGGTGCGCGCATAATGAGGTGTGTTGTAGAGAAGAACACGTTGAAAAAAACGGAACAAGGCTAATACAGAGACAAAATCTTGATTAGGGTGTTGACAAAATAATGGCTTGGGGTTATATACATCGAGCGAAATATGAACCGTCTATCGATAATCTTTTGGTGAGGGAGGGAGGAATTGGCCTTGTCACGAGGCCACCGGTATAGACCTACATTGTAGCCCACCTTTTTGAGGTGCTAGCCCACCAAGGCGGGGAGGGGCACCTCTATCGTTCCGTAGCCTGTATTGGCTCTTATCCAATTAATCCCATTTTCGAATATTCTTGGCTGAACCCGCCGATTGCGGGACTGATAGTAAGAGAGAGCTCTCTTTTACTCGGGTAGGAGTGCAAGGGACAAATCCCTATTACACATGAGAGGAGGTTATAAGTGATGGAAAGTGCATTTGGTAGGCACATCTTGGCTGAATACTTCGAATGTGGATGTACCTACCTTGATAGTGAGGCGGCGATAAGAGATCTGATGCTGGAAGCAGCTTCAAGGACTGGAGCAACTATCGTGGGCAGCATCTTTCACCATTTCAGCCCTCAAGGTGTCACGGGAGTAGTGGTGATAGCCGAGTCGCATCTCGCCATACATACGTGGCCGGAGTTTAAATATGCATCAGTAGACCTCTTCACGTGCGGTACCAAGGTGGATCCATGGATCGGCTTTGAATATCTCAAGGAAGAGCTGCAATCGAAGAAATGGGTGAGTAACGAAATCATCAGAGGAACACTGAAAGGGGAATCGAGTTCTTACCTGGAGGCAGTATCAGCATAGCGCTATGGTGCCCCATATCTTTCGATACGAGATATCTCCTCATATCTTCGTTTACCTGGAGTGCAAGGGGATCCTGTACTCGAGCCAGTCAAGGTTCCAGAAGATTGAGGTGGTCGAATCCCTTGATTTTGGCAGGATGCTCGTGCTTGATGGTGTTATCAATGTCACCGAAAGAGACGAGTACGTTTACCATGAGATGCTTGTGCATGTCCCCCTCTTCTCTCACCCAAATCCATCGAAGGTACTTATTGTAGGGGGCGGCGATGGAGGTACTGCCAGGGAAGTGCTCAAGCACGAGGGAATTAGTAGGGTTCAGCAAGCGGAGATTGATGAGGAAGTCATAGCTATTTCGAAGGAATATTTCCCCTCATTGGGTCTTGCCCTTGACCACCCGAAGGTGAATGTTCTCTTGATGGATGCCATCAAGTATGTGAGGGGGCTTGAGGAGAAGTTCGATGTCATCCTCATTGATTCAACAGATCCGGTTATCAACCAAAGTGAGGGGCTATTTACTGTACCCTTTTACAGGGATTGCGTTAACGCCCTGACGGAGCAAGGGATACTAGCGGCCCAGGTCGGGGATACATATTTCGAGACCAATCTTGTTTTGTCTGTTGTCACTGCACTCAAAGAGGTGTTCCCTCTTGTCAGGATATACCTTGCCCCCATCCCTTCCTATACATTGGCTCCTTACAGCTTTGCGTTTTGTTCAAAGGTGATCAATCCCGAGGTAGGATTGGGATTTTCGCGTTTTGACAGAGGCTTTCAAGTCAAATATTATAACAAGCAGGTCCACCACGCGGCCTTCGCCCTTCCTGAGCATCTGAAAAGAGAACTGGAGAAGTAGCTGAAAGTTATCTTCCACCATGACTTTTGCCAGGTTTATACCTCAGACCCGGCAGCCGCCCCTGGGAGAGTGGAGAGTATTGTCAACGTAATTTCCGGGCACTATGAATTTATGGAACCTTCTCCTGCCAAGGAAGAGGATATTGCTGCTGTTCACAGCCCCTCCCACATACGGCATGTGAGGGGATTAGGCCTTTACCGCATCTCAGCGCTGGCAGCTGGCGGAGCCATCCAGGCTGCGGTTTTAGGATTGAAAGAACCTTGTTTTGCGCTGATCAGACCGCCAGGCCATCACGCATCAGCAGATACGTCCTGGGGTTTTTGTTATTTCAATAACATGGCTGTTGCCTTGGAAAAACTAAAGAGAGATGGGGCCATAGAAAAGGCCTTTGCCCTGGACATAGATCTCCATTTTGGCGACGGCACGGTAAATATCTTCAACAGGAGGGACTATGTGTCTATCTTTAACCCCTCTTCAAGCAACAGAGAAGACTACTTAGGGGCAATAGCAAAGGAGCTCGCAGAGCAGCACTCAGATATCATGGGAATATCTGCTGGATTCGATAACCATAGAGATGACTGGGGAGGTCTGCTGGAGACTGAAGATTACTTAACCATAGGGAAAATGGTCAGGGAGGCATGTGAAAGAAGTAATTGTGGCTGCTTTGCTGTACTCGAGGGGGGCTACAATCACCAGGTTTTGGGCCATAATGTAATGGCCTTTTTAGAAGGGATGGCAGGAAGTAGGTAGTATATAGGGTGTCTATTGACCCAAGCTGTCACTTCAATCGGTGATATTACATAGTCACCCACAGTATAATCAGCCTTCCATGTCTCAACGGATCCCCTGGCCTTTGATGGAGAAAGGCTGCTAAAAAGAAAGGAGGAGTAACATGAAGACAATATGGTTTTCCTTGATCCTAGTAACCCTTATGACCTTTTTTCTGCTGCAAGCGCGGCTGCACACTGTGAGATCCCCTGTGGAATCTATGACGACTCACTGCGGATGAAGATAATCGCCGAGCACCTCACTACGATTGAAAAGTCGATAAAGAAGATTGTGGAATTGAGCAGGCAAGCACCAGTAAACTACAATCAGCTTGTCCGATGGATCTCTAACAAGGAGGAGCATGCTACCAAGATCCAGCACATTGTTTCCCAATACTTCATGACCCAGCGTATCGAGCTGGATGCGAAGAGCTACTCAGAGAAACTGGCCGTATTACACAAAATGCTGGTGTACGCTATGAAGTGTAAACAGACGACTGATCTCACCCATGTCGCCACGCTTCGTTCACTGTTAAAGGAGTTTGAAACACTGTATTTTGGTCACCAATAATGGCACGGGTCTGGTGCCGCCATAAAAGCTGAGGAGACGCCCTTCTGTTTGAAAGTCCCTCAAACGGATCCAAAAAAGGGCAGTCAAAAGGGACCCTGCCCTTTCACACTTCATAATCTTACGATTGCCTTATGAACCCCACAAAAGAACTTACAGTATAAGCTTGACGATGCCGTAAACGCCCACAAAGGCGATTACCATGGCGCTCAACCAGAACCATACATCGAAGGCCCTTCCGGGGGTTAGCGCTTTAGTAAGCCTCCAGTATCGATAGTGGATAGCCGCATAGATGACTATCATGAGCATGATAGAGGTGCCGATCCCCCCTATCAGGACCATAAGGACCGGGGCCTTCATAAAGAGAAACAGGAGCGCCCATGCGATCGGGATGAGGAAGGCGAGAACCGCGATGACCTTCGATCGGGTCTTTGGATCGTAGAAGTTGTAGAGACCTACTTGACCAAGGCCGTCCCCCAAGATCCTGGTCCATGAGGCCAGGCCAGCGAAAAGGGTCGAGTAAAGGACGACAAAAGCCCCGATCAGGAAAATACCCTTTGCCCACGGACCAAGGGTTTCCGTGTACATCCGCGAGAGGATTTCCACCATTGCAAATCCCTTGGGGATCTCCCCTCGACCATGCAAGACAGCAGCCCCTAAAAGGTAAAAGGCAGCTGTTGCAATGGTATAGATGACCATGGCCACCAGGGCATCTGTGTACATCACCTTGATCCAACCCCGGGCCCGATTCGCCCACTCAGGGGTGTCTTTCTTGGGACCGGTGAAGGCGGCATATCCCTTCTCGATACACCAGTAATTGTAGTACATGATCTCATCGCCCCCGACCCCGGTAATGCCAAAGGCGGCAATGGCCACCCCTACAGCTGCTTTGGGGAGTTTGAACTGAAAGCCTTCAAAGATGTCGGCCCAGGATACCGCGTATTCCGTGAATTGAAGAAATGCCACACACGCTATGGTCAAAAGGGTAAACATGAACATCATGACCAGCGAGATCTTCTCGATGGGCTTATAATATCCCTTAAATACGAGAAGGGCCACGGATATTGCCGCCGCCCAGGTCCAAATCGGAACACTTACGCGTGGGAACGCTATATATAAGGCTAGAGCGACCCCCCCTACAATTCCGCCCACTTGGATGAACTTGAGGACCATGATAACCAGCCAGGTCCAAATCGACCAATTGGCGCGGCCGAGCTTGGGGCCGGGCAATCGATTAAAAGAACCCATAGTGGTCTCGCCCGTATTAATGGCATGTCTCCCGAACTCCAGCTGGAGGGCTACTTTGATAACACAACTCACCAGGATAACCCAGAGCGTTACAAAGCCCGCCCTGGCGCCCAGTGTGGTCGTCGCGATGAGCTCCCCGGACCCCACTATGGATGCCGATAAGATTATCCCTGGCCCCAGATATCGAATCCTGTCAACCCATCTCGTAGGCGGTTCATTGATGGTCAACTCCGACAACACATACGGATCATGCTCCTTAACTTGTCTCGTATCAGTCATGACCTATCCCTCCTTTGCGTTTCAGTGCTATTTCAAGCTCTGTCCCCACACGTCTTCTCCAGTCGCTCGGAAACAGCGTGGGCATGTCTCTTGGGTGATTTGGGGACGCCCTCCAGATGGGCTGATCGGAGCATAGATTAGCGTGCGAATAATGTCAATACAATTATACGCGGTGGTATCTTTCCATACAAAGCTTAGCTCGGTCGGTGCCAACAAACCGGAAGATGGCATGAATATTGCTTAAATAAACATCGAGAGAACTCAAAGTCAAAATAAAGGCAGTGATATAGGGAGGCATGTATGAGGATTTTGAAATTAATTGCCATCATAACCCTAATGGTCGCCCCAGCCTATGTGTCGGCTTCCGAATACAAGGAAATAACCATCAACGCCGCACTGCCCGATGGGGAAATTACATTTCAAGTAAAGATTCCAAGCGAAATGCCCGATTTTACATCCGGAAGTCTGAGCACGGCAAGGTTGAACCATAGAAGCTGTGTATGGAGGTTCATCTTGCCCACGGGCCTTTATTCCGTGATCGTCTATTGCGAGAAGCCCACGGAACCTATGGCTCTTGTGGTTTTTGCGAAATCTGGTGTCAAACGGTGGATTTATAATGCAGGCTTTCCAAGAGAAGCCACGGCAGAAGAGTACTATCGCACGGTAGGGGGTTTCTATGATCGTCCTGGCGATAGATCCAGGGCCTAGAAAGCCGGGTTATTTCGGGATTTTATTATGACCCCCATTTCCCTGCCAAAATCAGGGGAATGGCCATCTCAATTTCTATTCAAAAAAGACCTCTTTCCTCTCCATGCTGTTTCTCGTTCAGTCAAAAACCTCCTCGATTTTCAAGTTACTCTTCCTGTACTCCGCTTCATATACGCCATCACCACCACTGTCTGACAATTCCCTGTCTACATAACCATCATAGTCATCGTCTATGAATATGCTTACATGCTTTTGCCCTTGGCATGTGATCTCCTTTCGTACCAAGTCTTTTCTGCCGTCTTTATTTCTATCAACGCCGTATTTTACGATTGTCACAAGAGGGAGGTTTTTAGGGACTTTTGACGGGTCCTCTACTGGGCATATACCTCCGAGCGCGGGCGCCCACGCTCCGTAGCTAACCTTTTTTTCGGCCCCTTTGAGGGTGTATTGTGGTATTCTATATTCTTTTGCCAGTGCTGCTGTTGTACACATGAGTGCCGCTCCCACAACAACACAGAGAGTTTTTAGTTTTTTCATGTTTTATTTTCCTCTCTTGGAATTTGCTCGCTATTCGGGATTCTTCAGTTCACATCATTCAGGAAGACTAGGGATTGATACAATCACCTAACTTGCTCTCCACTGTTTCATACATGAGAAGGCTCTTTTATAGGCCTTGCCAAATAACTTGCCCGCATCAGGTGTTGCTTTATGTCCAGCATAGGGTATACTTAAGTAGTTACCGCAAATAAAGAAAGCGGTCAATCTTTTGCATGGATTGACCGCTTTTTCCCGGGGTAACTGTCACATCACATCTTTAGAACCACATAAGACAGCTACCAGCTGAGCTATTGATTCTATTGGTGAGCCGTCAGGGAATCGAACCCCGAACCTACTGATTAAGAGTCAGTTGCTCTGCCAATTGAGCTATGGGCGCTTGAAGTAATAAAGGCGGAGAGAATTAAAAGCAAAGCCAATCCGCCTGAATGTAATAAAAAAACATTCTGAAATTAATTGGTGAGGGCGGAGAGAATCGAACTCTCGACCCACGGCTTAAAAGGCCGTTGCTCTACCTAACTGAGCTACGCCCTCAACTTATTTAGACTGATTTGAAGGATTAAAATATAATAAATTTTAATCATGAAGTCAATAAAAAAATGGACTTTTTATGGATTTTTTGTTATATTGAACTACAAATCTAATAATTAAGTTTCTAATCTATCATAATGACTCTGTTGATTTAATATCAATCATTAGCAAAATACCATAACATATTGGGTAGCAGCAGTCCCTGACTGCTGCATATTGTAGTCCAAGCTAAAAAATGCCACTAAATCAACAGGGTCATTAATAATAAGGTTTTTTTATAGTCTAGTCATTGATAACGAACTGAAGCGAAGCAATCTTTTGATTGATAAATAATTAAAAGATTGCTTCGCTGAGTTCGCAATAACGAGACATACTGAATTTCTCAGCCATTAGAATTACAAATTTTCTACGTAGTATATTAAAGTATGATAAATTATAGCGAATTAAAAAACTGCCAACTTTGTCCCCGAAATTGCCAAGTCAAAAGAACGCATTCAAAAGGTGGTTATTGTGGCGAGAATTCTCAATTAAATATTGCCGCCATCGAAGCCCATTTCGGAGAGGAGCCACCCATTTCTGGAACTAATGGCTCTGGAACTGTATTTTTCACGGGGTGTAGTTTAAAATGTATCTTTTGTCAAAACTATCAAATCTCTCATCAAAAATTCGGTAGAAATTTTTCAATAAATCAAGTTGTTGATATACTCATTGAACTTATTGATGATAAAAATATTCATAACGTGAATTTTGTTACGCCCGATCATTTTTTCCCCTATACGATTGAAATTGTCCATTCTTTGAGACAAAACAGAATTAATATTTCTATCGTTTACAACCTATCGGGCTATCAGCGAATTGATTCACTGCGAATGATAGAAGATGTAGCAGGTATTTATCTTCCTGATTTTAAATATACCGATACAGGATTGGCGAAAAACCTTTCAAACTGTGAAGATTATCCTGAAGTTGCTTTAGCAGCTATCTCAGAAATGGTTCGCCAGAAAGGATTTCTTGATAGTTTCGACGGTGAAACTGATCCTGCTCAAAAAATCGCCACAAAGGGTGTGCTGGTAAGACATCTCATCCTTCCAGGTCAGGGGAAAAACTCTATCGATGCCTTAACCACATTATATTTAGAATTTGGCAAAAAGCTCCCACTTAGTTTAATGACACAGTATTGCCCAATTAGAACCTTCCCTTTTGCTTTCCTGAATCGGACAGTAACACAAGAAGAATTTAATACAGTTTATCAACACACAGTCGATTTGGGTTTTGAAAATATGTTTGTTCAATATCCCGAACCAGAGTCGTCTATGCGTCCTTTCCTGCCTGATTTTAGCCAGTGGCGTCCCTTCATCGGTAATTTGCGAATGGAAGATTCCATTCCATCAAGATAATTCGATAAGTTTTTAACTATCGTATATTATTGCACCTCTTTTTGAAATAATATTTGGCAAAATAATTATTTTGCCAAGAGATTAGCCGAATTGTTACAACCAAGCACAAATGAAATTCAACGCTTATTCATTAAGCTAAATATAATGATCTTGATGAATCTTAATGTATCGATAAATCGATGAATGTGGCTTTGTTGATCGTTATAGACTGTTTTAATCGGGACATGAGTGATTTTGTATCCAAGCAGAAGGGCTTTTACAAGCAGTTCTGATTCAGTTTCATAGCGATTGCTAATTAATGAGATCGATTTCAGAATATTAGTTTTAATAAGACGATATCCAGTCTGGCTGTCCCTGACTCGTTGACCTGTCAGAAGAGATATAATTAGTGAGGTCATTTTATTGCTGAATTGACGATCGAGCGGCATATTGGAAAGATCTCCCGTTCGATCTCCCAGAATAAGATCAAAATTTGTCTGATAATAATAGTCGATAAATTTCGGGATTTCAAGGGGATCATGCTGGAGGTCGCCATCGAGGGTGATGATCGCGTCGTAATAGTTTCGGATTGCATATTGAAAACCTCGGTTCAAAGAAAAACCCTTGCCTCGATTAAGTCTGTTTTGGAGAACCACCACGCCTGCTTTTCTGGCAATCTCTGCCGTTTGATCGACAGAACCATCATCCACAACGATAATATGGACAGGGGCAACAAATTGGCTGACTTTTGAGATGACTTCGGACAGGGTTCGTTCGACATTAAAGGAAGGAATAACAGTACAGATTTTTTTCATCGGCTGTGTCAAGTATTTTGGGCTAACTGCACTACTCGTTGTGCGATTTCTCCAGCAGCATCAGGGTAATGAAATTTTTTGAGATTTATTTTAAACTGCAACAATTTTTTATTATCAAAAATCAAATCTTCTATTTTCTCTTTGAGCAATGATCCAGTTAAGTCGTGCTGTAAAATCATTTCTCCAGCGTTGGCTTCGACCAAAACCAGTGCATTCTTTTCCTGATGCCCCTCGGCAGCATGAGGTAGGGGAACAAAAATGGCAGGAACCAGCATTTGAACGAGCTCGGCAATGGTAATCGCACCTGAGCGACATAATGCCAGATCCACCACTACATAGGCATCTGCCATGTTGTAAATAAAAGGCTTAATGTAAATTTTATGGGCAAATTTTTTACAAGCATTTTGCATTGCTTCAAAATCTGATTCGCCTGTCTGCCAGATGACCTGGATCTCGGTCGAGAGTTCGGGTAAGGCTTCTAATAATGCTTTGTTTAAAGGTGCTGCTCCCTGGCTGCCACCGAAAAGTAGCAAAGTTCTCTTGTTTTCATACAGATTAAATTTTTTAATCGCGGAAAAACGATCAACACGATCCGGAGAGAGTCGAATGGGATTTCCAGTGAGTTTAAATTTTTCTTTATTCTTAACTTTTTTCAAATAATCGATTGCCTCGTTAAAAGCAAGATGAATCTCATCCACCTTTGAAGCCAGAAGACGTGTCGTTATTCCTGGAAAGCTGTTTTGTTCCTGAATAAGCGTTGGAATTCCTAATAAGTAAGCAGCATAAACAACGGGACCACTGACATATCCTCCCGTTCCGATTACGACATGAGGTTTATATCGAAGCAGAAAAAATAATGACTGTACTAAACCGATCAACAGTGAGAAAAAAAAGAGGACGGTTTTGATCCCTAATTTTCGGGGAAGATATTGGATATGAATCGTCTTCAGCGGATAGCCTTCTTTGGGAACGATTTTCGCCTCGATTCGATTTTTGACACCGACGAAGGTGATTTCGATATTCGGCTGTAGTTTTTTTAATTGAGTAGCGATAGCAATGCCAGGATAGACATGCCCGCCTGTTCCACCACCTGAAATAACGACTCGCAAATGATTTTTTAAGGGCATAAGGGAATCTTTCGCATTAAAATGAAGTCCTTACGAATGCAAATGCTCTCCAAGTTTGAACTCTACTCGTCTGTAAATATCTTTGGATACGATTTGAAAGTCAAATTTCTTGAATTACAAAATATCGTTGATATCGTTATAATTTTTCAAAACTCAACATCCTTCAAACATTAATATGATAATCTGGTTATGATTGGAAGATCCACCAGCTAAAGCAAAGATTTTGCCATGACAATATTCGCTTTTATACTTATCAGTCTTTTCTAGGGCTAAATATTCTTCAGGTGTATAGTATTTTAAGATTTGTTTGTGCATTGTGGATTCCACTCTATTTAGTGAAATCTTAAAAGATTTGAATCGTTTACAAAATAATAAATAATAGCAAAAAAGTCAACTAATAAAATCTTAAGTAATATATAAGATAATTTCTTTAAAGTCAAAAATTTTTTATTGGTATTTTAATTTATTTTTTTATATTTGTATGTTGAAAAATTTTTAAAAGATCAAGTTGTCACTGAAGAACTAAAGGTAGAGGCAAAAGGACATGGCTTTATTTTGAGTTTTTATGAAGCATTTCAACAAAACCTCATCAGCGGTCTTACAAAAGAAGATTTTGCCGATTTATATTTCCAGACGATGACTTATGGTTTATTCGCGGCTCGGACTCGGGCAAAAAACGGGTTTAATCGAAAGCTTGCTTATGATAACATTTCGCGGACCATTGGTATACTCAGGGATTTGTTTAAGCTTTACTTAACGAATACGCATGAGATGGAGGATCTCGCCCAAACTGAATAGCCTGGAATGGCTTCCCTTACCGAAGAATCACATCAGTCAGGAAAAATTGAAAAAGAACAACCAATTCTGGTGATCCTCGGTAATCCTCCGTATTCAGGTCATTCAGCCAATCGAGGGAAATGGATCGATGATTTATTGAAAAAAGAAAGATGTCCTGATGGCTCGAAAGATAAAGACGAAAAACTTCTTATAACATATAATAAATATCTAGAAATAACTGATATATTCCCTCTCCATGGCATTGGAATGACAACTGCTCGTAACCAATTTGTCATCGATAGTGATAGAAAAGCTTTGTTAAATCGAATTCGTCTTTTTAAACATAGTAAATATCCTGACAAGGGTCTCCATCGTTTTTTCAGACTCGCCAACAGAAAGGGTGGGATATAAGAAAAGCCTGGAATTCGCTTTAGTCCATTCCTGATTCAGAATTAGATGGGTTTATCAAGCCAATTCTATATCGTCCTTTCGATGTTCAGTGGATTTTCTATCACGATGCGGTGGTTTGGCGAACCGCCAAAAAATCTATGCAACACATGCTAAAAAAGAACTTGGGATTGATTACAAATTGTCAAGTCAATATTGAATTTAGACATTCATTTTGTTCTCAATTGATTATTGATGACTGCACTATTTCGTTAGAAACAAAAGAGAGAGCTTATCTTCTTCCTCTCTATCTTTATCCAGATAATTCTAATTCCTCAGACAATAATAGAAGATCCGCTGGAACACTGATGATGATTTTTGAACTATCTGAATTTTACCGCACGAAAAAGGCAAATATTGATAGATCCATTACCGAAATCTTGGCTAATACTTATAACAAGATGCCATCTCCTGAAGCCATCTTTTTTTACATATATGGCGTTCTCTATTCAAACCTCTATCGTATAAAATTTGCTGAATTCTTGAAGATCAATTTTCCCAGAGTACCTTTTACGCAGAAATATGATTTATTTGTAAAAATGAGAGAAAATGATAAAAGACTCGTTGATTTACATTTGCTAAAATCAGCAAAACTTGATTCCCCTGTTGCCAAATTTCAAGGCAAAAGGGAGAATAAAGTTAAAAAATTGAAATATGATGAGCGGAATAAACTTGTCTATGTTAATTCCAATCAATATTTTGAACAAGAGTTGAAATTAAAATCTATTTACAAACTATTTGCAATTATCTTTAATTTTTATTAATTTAATTCATAAGCTTGGATTCAGTTTAAAATGAAAAGAATGAGAATATGAATATTTACTATTTTTCAGATACAGATTGGAAACGACGATTAAAGTTTGATGAGCCAGGATTAAAAGAAATTTTTAATCAGATTGCAGATGGATCAAATACAAAAGATTTAATACTCGCTAACTATTTGCTTATTCGAAATTCATGGAGTGGCGGTGTTGCTTATACTCGAAACTGGCTGAAACCAAAACAATTTATCAGTAACAAAGGACGTTGGAAATTTACCCAAAAATTTGGAATCCCCAAGGATCTCCCTGAAGGTTTCAAACTTATCCGCCTGCAATTCGGAATCAAAAGTCTAAAGTATCCATTATGCCAGATGGACCGTTATGGATGGAAACTCACTTACTTTTCGTTCATTGATCACATTGCATTTCTATTTGCTCACGAGCTTCATCATTTCCGACGATATCATCTCGGTATGCACGATCGAGAAGGTGAAAATTCGGCGAATCGTTGGGCACTTGATAGATTACAGTTGTTAAATTTTCAGGTCGAAGGTGTCAAATTATCTTCACAAAAAAAGAAAAAAAGATTTTCACGAGTCGTTGTTGCTCACAGCATTTTCGATCCTTATAAAATATTTCGTTCTCTAACATCTGGTGATAAATTGTTGATTAAATACGATCCAAAAGGTCATTATCAGAATGAGATTGTTACTGTTGTGCGTCCGATTCGAAAAAATTCGAGACGAATTGTGATTGAGACTCTTGATGGAAAGCAATGGCGCTGGCCTTTGGAGTGGATTGCTATTGTCCAGTGATATTATTATGGTCTTTGAAATTAGAAATAATTAATTTTCTTCTGTCGATAGAATTTCTATAAAATTAATGTTGTAAAACAGAACCTGGAGGGAATATGAAACTACTGAAGCTTGAGCTTTACACGAAAATTTTGATTGGGCTGATTCTGGGTATTATTGTTGGTATTATAGCAAATAAATTCGGTATCGCATCATTTTTCTCAATTTATATCAAACCTTTTGGCAGCGCTTTTATACGATTAATTAGCATGATCGTCGTCCCCCTTGTATTCGCATCTCTTTTCATAGGCACAGCCAGTCTTAACGATATTCGGAAATTGGGAAGAATCGGTGGCAAGACCATAGCCTTTTACCTTTGCACAACAGCCATTGCCATTATCATCGGTTTAGCCATGGCGAATGTTTTCAAACCTGGAACTGGATTAACGAAAGAAACTCAAGAACAACTATTGGCTAATTATGCCGATGAAGCGGCCTCCAAAATAGACACCGCATTGAAAAAGCCAGGCATTGGGGAAACATTGATTAATATTATTCCTAAAAATCCTGTGGAAGCTCTCTCAGGCGGGGAAATGCTTCAAATCATCTTCTTTGCTTTGATGTTAGGCATTGCCATAACCCTAATCCCTCAAGATCGAGCCAAGCCCGTGATTAAATTTTTCGATGGCATTAATGAAGCGATGATTAAGATGGTGCATATCATTATGGAATTTGCGCCTTATGGCGTTTTTGCTCTCATTGCCTCAATTATTGGAGAATTTGGACTTGGAATACTGGGGCCATTATTTAAATATTCGATTATTGTTATTGTTGGTCTGTTTATTCATGTTATTATTACTTATAGCGCTGCGTTGAAACTATTTACCAAAGTCACAATAAAAAAATTTTTCAGAGGTGTTAGACCGGCCCAACTGATTGCATTTAGCTCCAGTTCCAGTTCTGCGACGCTGCCCGTTACAATGGAGTGTGTTGAAGAAAATATAGGTGTTTCCAAAGAAATTTCCAGTTTTGTGCTTCCATTAGGTGCAACCATCAATATGGATGGAACCGCTCTCTATCAGGGCGTTGCTGCAGTATTTATTGCTCAAGTTTTTGGGATGGATTTGAACATGGGTCAGCAATTGACCATTGTATTGATGGCAACTCTGGCTTCGATTGGTGCTGCAGGTGTTCCTGGAATTGGAATGATAACTTTAACTATGGTGTTGAAACAAATCGGTGTACCATTAGAGGGTATTGCATTAATTTTAGGCGTTGATCGAATCCTGGATATGTGTCGTACAATCGTAAACATTACAGGAGATGCGACATGTGCGACAGTTGTTGGATCTACTGAAAGGCAAATTCAATTTATTTCATAATCAAGATTAGCAAAAAAATCTACGAATAATTGGAGTACTGCTATGAAAGCAAATTCAATTGAGGACGCGCTGAATTTATTTGATCCTCATCGCCCGCTAATTGAAGAAGATGATATCAAATCTTACTATGTCGCTCGCGATAACAGTCCGATAGAGGAGATGAAAACCGTGCTCAAGACAACTACTGATTTTCCGAAATTGTTATTTTCAGGTCCACCCGGATGTGGTAAAAGTACGGAACTGGCAAATCTAAAAGAAATACTGAAAAAGGATTTTCATATTATCATATTCTCTATAAAAGATACCTCAAATATTTTAGCAATTAGTTTAGATGCGATGCTGTTTCATATTCTTACCAAAATTGCAGAAGAGGCGAAAGAAGAAAAATTAAAAATATATAGCGACAAGCTTGAAAAATTCATAAGTCGAGGGATAGGGTGGGAAACAAACATTGAACAAACAACGACTATAAAAGGGGGGGAAGGCATAGAGATCAACCATAAAAAAAGCGTTCTCGACCAATCAAAAAAAGATGGATTAGAATATGAAAGCACACTAAAATATGTTTATAAAACAAGCTCGAAGCACGGAGCGGATGAAATTATCAATCTTATCAATGACACTATTTGGGATCTTGAGGGAAAGACAAAGAAAGATGTTTTAGTCCTTATAGCTGATATGGATAAAATTGATCTAGAGATTATAACAAGTTTATTTACAAAATTTGTTCTCTACTTAACTAAAATTCATTGCTTTGCAGTATATACTTTTCCTCTTCAATTAAAATTTCAAAATGAATTTCTTGACATCTATCGAAATTTTAATGGTGTTTATTATCTTCCGAATTTTAGTGTCTTTAATCAATTAGGAGCCCCGGATGAAAACGGACAAAAAAAATTGAAAGAAATTATTTCCAAAAGAATACACCAGAAACTGATCTATGATGAGGCAATCGATTTAATCGTTCAACTTAGTGGAGGAATCGTTTTTGATTTGATCAATTTAGTGAGACAAAGTTGTATTATTGCATTAATGGAGAAGATAAATTTTATCGATGCTGAGGTAGTGAAAGGTGCTGAGGAGCGCATCCGTCATGTTTATAATTCAATTTACTCTGATAATGACCGAAAACTATTGTTAAAAATTAGACAGACAAAACAATTTATTAATACTGACCCCGGGAAAAAATTATTTAATCAGTTGAGCTTTACAGAATATGGAACTGGTGATAATATCTGGTATGATGTTAATCCTATTCTTTTTCCATTACTAGAAGATATTGAATTAGACGGGGAATAAATAACTTTAAGGAGGCTAATATGGAAAAACTTTCAATTGAAAAGATGATTGGTCTGATTAAGGACTATTGGACGCCACTGGATATTTTTCGAGTTAATGATACTACAGTCAGATTGGTTAAAATAAAAGGGAAATATCACTGGCACAAGCATAAAAATCAAGATGAATTGTTTATAGTTTTAAAAGGGATGTTAAAAATAAATTTAAAAAATCGACAAATTGTTTTAGAAGAAGGTGAGGGATTTGTTGTCAAAAAGGGAACCCTGCATCAATCTGAAGCGGACGAAGAAACTGTAGTTTTTCTGGTAGAGCCTGCAGATATTGTAACCAAAGGGGATTAATTATGGTTTAAATAAAAAACATCATCCAATTATTTCCTTCAAGTTTTTTTATTTTAAATATAAACGATCAAGGCGTTAAAATGAAAGACGAAGGTGATATGTTTTTCGTAACAAAGGTCATACATGGGGGGACCGGATGAAGCCATAAATCACTCGAAGAAGTTTCGGTTCCCATTTTTTAGACCTCAACGTTTTCATTTCAACATACGGATGATGGTGCTGATAAATTTTCAGGTAAAAAACGGCGATATCTATACACGGATGGGGAATCCAACAATTAAAGCCATCGAAAATTGTATTGCTTCATCAGAAAATGGCTTTAGAGGATTAGCAACAGCTTCGGGAATGGCAGCCGTAACCACTTTGATATGACTCTCTTTGAAAAAGACGCCCACATCATAAACTCTGATACTGTTTATGGTCATTCCAGAGTCGTTTTAGAAAGAGATTTCTCAAGATTCGGTGTTTAAAGTAGTTATGTAAATACTTCTGAAATTTTTTAATTTTTGCTTGTATCTCCCCCAATTCACCAATACTCCATTAATTCACCATCCTGTTTTTCCGAGAAATTTATAAACATTTCTACCTCAAAACTTCAATTAGCCCGTTCTCGTAGGTGAGAATTCTTATTTCAGAATTGACGCGATTGTTACCTTTGAGTGTAATCGGTCCTCTAAGCCCTCTAAAATATTCCAAATTATCAAGATGGTCTCTGATCCCCCCTCTGGTAGTTTGTTTATGCTCAATAGCATTGATCAGAACGCTCATTGCATCATAACCGTAACTTTCCATAACCCCTGGCGTTCGTTTCATTATCATTCTAAAATCATTGCGAAATTTTATAAATTTAGGGCTCGTCTCATCAAAATAATATCCACTACAAAAAATGATTTCATCCACATAATTTTGATTGGCTCTCAATTTATCGAAATCGTACCAATACTCTCCACCAAATATCTGAGCTTTGATATTTGCAAATGCGAACTGGGGGGCGATATATTGAATTTCTTCAGTATAGCAGGGGAAAAAGACACCATCTATTGATGAAACCGGTATTTTTTCTTCTTTAAATACGTCTAACGATTTTGAATAAGATTCGATAAGGGAATCCTTATTTTCATAATTAAATCCCAATTCCCGAATGCTTTGAAATTGGCGTTTTAAATCCTGAGCATCTGTGTAATACCATTTTTGTGCGATTATTTTTCCGCCCAGTTGATCAACCGTTGAGGTAAAGCTATCTGTCATATCTTTTCCATAATGATCCGCAGGAGCCAGTGTTGCAAATGTTTTCAATCCCATTTCATCAATGGCATATTTTGCCAAGATCCGTCCTCTATTTTCGAGATCACAATTAATTTGAAATGTATATCCATTTAGGGATGCTACTCCGTTACCAGAAGTTGCTGGAGAAATAAGGGGAATGTCTAAGTCGTTTATTGCAGCAGCAATAGCTACGGTTTTATCGCGTTCTAATTCTCCGATAATAGTAATAATCCTATTATCTTTGGCTAATTCCTGAGCGGATTTTACTACCTTGACTATGTCACCTTCAGAATCTTTAATTACTAGATTGATTCTGACATCGGAAGTATCATTAAATTTTTTCTGTGCGTACTGAACACCCGATAATACAGCCATTGCCTGTTCATTATACTCACCAGAAAGGGGAAGAATTATACCGATTGTCACCTCCTCTGAAGGTATAGGTATATTCGTCCGTATGAGCAAATCTCTAACTGTGGAAAGGTAAGGATTCTGTTGATGCTGTTGGACAAAATTTTGAAGTAGCGACACGGCTCTATCACGATATCCTCGTTCTAAAAACCGTTGGGATAATTTTATTGTGAGAATCGCTGAAGATACCTCTCCTATTGTACTTTCTTTCAATTGCTGTAATTCATTTAAAGGGATATTATTTTCAATTACTTTCAATGCGTTATTTCGACTTCTTTCAACCAGTTTTTTTTCACGACCATTATCCGCTACAAATAGAAATTCATTTAATGAATTGATATATTGTGCCAGCTCATAAAAGCAAAATCCCATAGTATAATGCGCATGATCAACATAATTACTTTTGGGATATTTTTTAATTAATTCATTTAAAGTTGTTATCGCTTTTTTATAGGATCCTAATTTATAATAGCATTTGCCCAACATCAGATAAACAGCAGTAATGCGTTGATGAACCGGCGAAAGATTCAAAAGCTCTTCAAAAACTCGGATTGCTTCTTCATAATTCGCATTTCGATATTTATTAACGCCCTTGCTGAACGTTATTTCAACATCCGGTACATAACGAACATTTGCTGCTTTAATCGTTTGTGCAGTAGATTTGATCCATAACAAGACAACTAATAAAATCGAACATAACAGCAATAAGGATTTTTTCGATTTTGTCATGATCATAAAATTATCCTCATTCAACAGTAACACTTTTAGCTAAATTACGCGGTTGATCAACATCACAACCCCGCTTCACCGCCATATAATATGCTAATAGCTGCAAGGGAATAATTGTTAATATTGGAGTTAACAATCCTATAGTCGGTGGAATATAAATTGTGTGATCTACTTTGGTACTGATAAAATCATCGCCCTCAGTCGCGATGGCAAATAGTTTTCCTTTACGAGCACGTACCTCCTCAATATTGCTAATTATTTTTTCGTAAGTAGAATCTTTAGTTGCGATAAATACCACTGGCATATTTTCATCAATTAAGGCGATGGGACCATGTTTCATTTCTGCAGCCGGATATCCCTCAGCATGGATATATGAAATTTCCTTTAATTTTAGAGCTCCTTCTAATGCGACCGGGAAGTTATACCCTCTTCCAAGATAAAGAAAGTTATGTTTGTTGGCGTATTGTTCAGCGATCTGCTCGATATATTCGTGTCCATCCAGGATTTTCTTTACTTTACTTGGGAGACTTTTCAATTCTTGAACAATTTCACGTCCACGACTGGCAGACATTGAACTCATTCGAGCTAACAACAAGGTCATTAAAGCTAAAACCGTAACCTGTGAAGTAAATGCTTTAGTTGATGCAACGCCGATCTCAGGGCCCGCATGGAGGTAAATTCCCGCATCCGTCTCCCTGGCAATTGTAGAGCCAACAACATTACATATACCTAATACCTTACCTCTTTTGCGTTTCGCCTCTCTCACCGCAGCCAGCGTATCGGCCGTCTCTCCAGATTGGCTAATCACAACCACAACAGTATCTCGATCGATAATCGGATCTCGATAACGAAACTCTGAAGCATATTCGACTTCAACAGGTATCCTCACGGATTCCTCGATCATGTATTCACCAATCAGTGCAGCGTGCCAGGAAGTACCACAGGCTGAAAAGAGAACTCGTCGGGCGTAAAGCAGAGATTCCAGTTCGTGTTGAATTCCTCCCAATTTTGCAGTTCCCTCCTCTTCTAATAATCGGCCACGCATCGAATCATAGATAGTCTGGGGCTGTTCCATGATCTCTTTTAACATGAAATGGGAATAACCACCTTTTTCTATTTTATCCAGATCAAATGAAATCTGCTCTACTTTTTTTTCTACGGGACGGTCATCAATGGTTTTAATCACCAGATTATTGCGACGGATTATCGCCATTTCGTTGTCGTCAAGATAGGTCACATTGCATGTATGTCCAGCAATTGCAGCAACATCTGATGCGATCAAATATTCATTTGCGCCAATGCCAAGAACTATTGGACTGCCATTACGTGCGGTAATAAGCATATCTGGTTCGTCACCGCAAACTACTGCAATGCCATATGTACCTTTTACTAAGAGTAACGCCTCTCGAACGGCTTGCTCTAAGACCCCATTCTTATTATAAAATTCTTCAATAAGATGAACCAATGTCTCCGTATCGGTCACTGATTTAAACTGATGGCCTTTTGATTGAAGCTCTTTCTTTAAAATATCAAAATTTTCGATAATACCATTATGAATGAGAGCAATTTTGCCAGTACAATCATCATGCGGATGAGCGTTTTCTGCATTCGGTTCCCCATGGGTCGCCCATCTTGTGTGTCCAATACCAAGAGTACCTGGAATTTCTCGATAAACAAGATCTCTCTCTAAGTCACTGATTTTACCACTCCTTTTGTGTATCAAGAGCTTATTTGTGGAAATTGTCGAAATACCAGCAGAGTCATAACCACGATACTCTAATCGCTTTAAGCCCTCCAGCAAAATGGGAGAAGCTTCCTTGTTACCAATATATCCCACTATTCCACACATAAAATTATCCTCCCTTTAACTAGTTATACATTAAACAAATAAATTCGGTTTGTAATTGTTTATTGGTGAGCGGTAAATTTTAGTTCTTTAGAATAATATCATGTTCATCACAAGCTCCTCACAAAATTAATCTTCAAATTTAACTTTATAAAAATTAATTTCTGTGCTACTCCCATTCAATCGTGCTCGGTGGTTTGGAACTAATATCATATACCACTCGATTGACGCCTTTTACTTCGTTGATAATACGATTAGCTACACTTCCAAGCAATTCTGAAGGTAACTTGGCCCAATCTGCCGTCATAGCATCTTCACTTGTAACGGCCCGAAGAGCGATTACTGACTCATACGTTCGCTCATCTCCCATGACTCCAACTGTCTGGATCGGAAGCAAAACTGCGAAGGCCTGCCAGACTTTATTATAATAGTCGCTTTTGTGTAATTCATCAATAAAAATTTTATCTGCCTGTCGGACAATTTCAAGTCGTTCCAGTGTTATTTCACCTAAAATTCGAACAGCAAGTCCAGGACCTGGGAATGGATGACGAGAGACGATACGTTCGGACAATCCGAGTTCGCGCCCGACCTGGCGAACTTCATCTTTGAATAGCTCACGAAGTGGTTCGATTAACTTTAAATTCATTTTTTCGGGAAGCCCCCCAACATTATGATGGCTCTTAATGACAGCCGACGGACCTTTCGTAGATACACTTTCAATGATGTCAGGATAAAGCGTTCCCTGAACCAGGTACTTTACATCTCCAATCTCTTTAGCCACAACTTCAAAAGTTTTGATAAATTCACCGCCAATTATTTTTCTTTTCTGTTCGGGATCGATAATGCATTTTAGACGGGAAAGAAAGTTGTGACTGGCATCGACATAATGAAAATTCATTTTAAAGTGATTGTGATAAATCTCTCTGACTTCTTCGGCTTCGTTGGATCTTAAAACTCCGTTATTTACGAACACACAGGCAAGTTGATTACCAATCGCATGATGCACCAAAACAGCGGCCACGGAAGAATCAACTCCTCCAGATAAAGCACAAATGACCTTATCAGAACCAACCTGATCTCGAATATGATTAACAGAACTTTTTATAAACGATTTCGGTGTCCATAATCCATGACAACCAGCAATATTATAGACAAAATTCTTAATAATCTTAATTCCTTGTTCGGTGTGAGCAACTTCCGGATGAAATTGAAGTCCATAAATCTTCTTTTTTTGATGTCTGATCAGACCATATGGGGAGTTTTCAGTTCGTCCCAGAACGATAAACTTTGGAGGGAGATCAACCAATTGATCACCGTGACTCATCCACACTCTTGATTTAAGAGATATATTTTCCAGTAATGGGTCTGACTGAAAAATTTCCAACATTGCATGTCCATATTCTCGATGATCCGCTTTTGCAACCGTTCCACCGATAAGATGGCTTATAAGTTGCAATCCATAGCAGATCCCCAGGATTGGAATTCGCAAATTAAAAATTTCTTCTCCAAGCAAAGGTGCATCTGGTTGATAGACAGAAGCGGGACCGCCTGAAAAAATTATTCCTTTTGGCTTAAGGGCTTTGATTTTTTCCAATGGGTAATTGTATGGTTTGATCTCAGAATAGACACCCTGCTCACGGACACGGCGGGCGATGAGTTGAGTATACTGAGAACCGAAATCTAGGATTAAAACAAGTTCATTCTGGATATCTTTCATAGTAAAATAAAATTTTTTTAGGTATGATTTTAAGTGGTTTTATTCAACCATGGTATCACAAAAGCTATCATCCAAGTTTTAATTTTATCGAAAATTATTGTAATTCAATTACAAAGTGCGCAATAAAAGTCTATTGTATGGTATAAATTTTTACTAGCTATATACTGATACAACCATTTGCAGATCATCTGATCTTATAATGCTTAAAATCCTAATATTTATGGTGTGCTTATTTCGTTAAAATTCTATATCCCATCCCCTCAATTCAGTCAAAAACTCATAATTCGTCAGGTCAAAATGCACCGGCGTGATCGAAATCTTATTGTTCAAAATCGCACGGTCATCGACATCAGGCTCAGTTTCCAATTTAACTTTCTGACCAGTTAACCAGTAATAAACACGATTGTGGGGATCGATTCGTTTATCGAACTCCTCATGATACATTGCATTCCCCTGTCGGGTGATCATCACCCCTGTGATTTCATCCTCACTGTTTACAGCGGGGACATTCACATTCAAAAGGCTGCCTTTGGGAAGACCTTTCTGTAAAATAATTTGGGATAATTTTCCAGCAAATTTTGCTGCGATTTCAAAAATGGGATTAGTAAATGTTGTCAATGAAATGGCAAAAGAAGGAATATTTAAAAACATCCCCTCTGTGGCTGCAGATACAGTTCCTGAATAGATGATATTAATACCCGTGTTTGAACCTAAGTTAATGCCCGAAATTAATATGTCTGGATTAATTTCTAAAGCCCAGTACGCAATTTTGACACAATCTGCTGGAGTACCATTTACTGCATAACCAAAGAATTCATCGTTTTTATAGAAATTTTGTACTCTTAAGGGATCCGAAAGCGTAATTGCATGTCCCACAGCACTCTTTTCACTATCGGGTGCTACAATATAAACCTTGCCATGTTTCTTCATCTCTTTGTACAAAGCATAAAGTCCAGGCGCATTAATTCCATCATCATTAGTCAACAATATTTTAATCGGTTTGTATATTTTCATTATTCTCCTCTTTTCGACTTCCAAAAAATTTCAGAAGAAGAATGAGTTTTTCTTTCATTTCGCTTCGTGCAAAGATAGCATCGACAAATCCGTGTTTCAACAAAAACTCTGATGTTTGAAATCCCTCTGGGAGGTCCTGACCGATTGTCTGTTTGATCACGCGCGGACCAGCGAATCCAATTAAAGCCCCAGGTTCAGCAATGATTACATCTCCGAGCATGGCATAACTGGCACTCACTCCTCCAGTAGTTGGATTAGTTACAATTGAGATATACGGCAATCCAGAATCTGACAGTTTCGCCAGATAAGCAGAAGTTTTAGCCATTTGCATTAATGATAGCGCACCTTCCATCATTCGAGCGCCTCCAGAAGCTGAAACGATAATCAGGGGTAATTTCTTTTCGATCGCCGCCTTTGTGGCCCGGGCTACCTTTTCTCCAACTACAGATCCCATACTTCCCCCAATGAACGAGAAATCCATCACACAAAATACGACCGGATAGCCATTTATTTTACCAAATCCTGTAATAATTGCTTCATTGGTACCTGTTTTTTTGATTGTATTCTTTAACTGGTCGCTATATTTTTTTTGTGCTTTAAATTTGAGTGCATCTACTGATTTAATGTTTGTGTTAAACTCTTCGAACTCTTCATCGTCGAGTAAAAGCTTAATGTACATTTGGCTTTTCATTCGGAAATGAAAACCACATTTCATACAGATGTATAAATTTCGATCGAGTTCTTTTTTATATACGATTTCATTGCAGTTGTCACATTTTAACCATAGTCCATTAGGCAGCTCCTTTTTCTTTTGAGGAATAAGCCCCGATGAATCACGTTTAAACCACGCCATTAGTTTTCTCCACATCTAATTTTCGAGTCATTAATAGCGCATCTTCATTTTCGTTTTGATAATAGTTTTTTCGAACACCCACTACCTTGAATCCATATTTCTGATATAATGAAATTGCAGCAGTATTGCCCTTTCTGACTTCAAGATGCGCTATTGGGCAATTTTTTTCGTTGCTAATTTGCAATGTAATCCATAACATTGTCTCGCCTATTTTTAAACGACGAAAATCTGGAGCTACTGCTAAATTACTTATATGAATCTCATCGAACACAAGATATGAGATTGCATAAGTGACAAGCTTTTTTCCAATTAATCCAACTATGGAGATATTGAAGTTTCGATTTTCTAATTTGTATAAAAAACTTTCGAACGGCCATGGTGTGGGAAAAATTCGATGTTCCAAGGCACAAACCAAAGAGATGTCCTCAACATTCATCCATCGAACATACAATTGTAACTTATTGGGTAAATTAATCAAAATTCCCTTATTTAAACGTTTAACCGCTTGGCCATCTCCCAATTTATCAAAAATAAATGGATAATTCCATCGCGAAAAATTTAACTGTTTATAGTCCATGTTTTTTCTTAGCTTTAAAATCTTTTAAGTAAAAAGGTTCCAGTTTATCTATATCTTCTATCTCTTGACGCAAAAATTTTTCAAATCCCTGCATTGCAATATAATATCCACTGGTCATACTATATTCTGGTGGAGCCATTGTAACCAAATTTTTTAATTCGCGAGTTATAAAGTTAGGCAAATTTTTCATCCCAACATTTATAATCAAAGTTTTCTGTCTAATGAAATCACGTAGTGAATTGAGCGTAATCAGTTGATAATCGGTATTGCGGACCAATTGCCCTTTTTCAAAATGATATAATGCTGTATAAGCTTCATCGGCCTGTGCTTTTATTAGTGGACAAATTTGAGCAGGATAGAAATAAGCCTGTAAAACGAGAGCATCTAAAGATGGAACAGACACAACTGGCAAGTTAGTAGCCAGAGCCAGTCCCTTAACGGCTGCCAAGCCGATCCGCAAACCTGTAAAAGAACCAGGACCGATCGAAATAGCAATGCCATCAATTTCATCTGGTTTCAAATTTACATCGCTCAATACACGATCAATGGCATGAATGATTTTCTCTGCATGGGCCCGTTTGATGTTTGATCTAAATTCAGTGATTAATGTTTTGTCCTCTGTAAGCGCAATACCGCAGATATCAGTGGAAGTATCGAGACCCAGTATTTTCATATTTTGACCGCAATAAAAATTACTCAAGCAGTTTGCTTTAATTTAATTAAATTCCAATTCCGTTGCTGCATTTTTGGACCAACTGGCTTAAATATGATTCCTCTTAAATTTTCCTGTCCCGGTTGAAAAAAACCCTTCAAATAAATTTCAATGTGATTTTCAGGCAGAAACGAGATGATTCGCTCGGCCCATTCGATCAAACAAATTCCATTACTATAAAAATATTCCTCATAACCCAGATCAAAAATTTCCTGTTCAGATTCAATGCGATAAAGATCCCAATGATAAACAGGATATTTTCCTTTATACTCGTTGATAATCGTAAATGTCGGACTCGTAACTCCTTCTCCGCATCCCAGTCCCTGGCAAATCCCTTGAATCGTTCGCGTCTTTCCACTTCCAAGATCGCCAAAAAAGCCAATCACATCTCCAGGCCGAAGTAGTTGAGCGATCTCTACTCCCCAGGTAATTGTTACTTGCTCACTGTGCGACAAGAATGAATGTTCCATTAATTCTATTTTTTATTTCGCTTCCAATTTTACAAGTGGCAAAATCATCTCCTCCATGGAAACTCCGCCATGCTGAAAACTATCTTTGTAATAACTAAGATAATGATGGTAATCAGTTGGATAAACGAAATAATAATCCTCTTTGGCGATTAAGTAATTGGTATTGATTCCCCGCGGCGGCAACTTGAAATTGACTGGGTTTTTAACATTGATTGCATATTTGGGATCACATTTTAAACTTCGGCCGAACTTATAACGTAAATTGGTCGATGTTTGCCGATCCCCGATAACCTTGGCTCCGCGCAAACTGCGAATGCTCCCATGATCAGATGTAATCACAACTGTATTTTCCAATTTGGCTAATTTTTTTAATATTTTTAGAAAGATAGAATGCTCAAACCAGGAGCGGGTCAGTGAACGAAAGGCCGCTTCGTCAGGTGCGATCTCCTTTAAAACCGCAGAATCGCTTCGACTATGTGCCAGAAAATCGATAAAATTTAAAACGATTGCTAATAATGGTGCTTTAGCATAAGCAATAATATTCTTATGCAAATTTTTTGTTTCGTTAAGCTCCAAAATTTTTATGTATTTCAATGACTGATTAAGCTTTAATTTATAACGCTCAATTTGATATTCTAATAATTGATGTTCATAACGATTTTGGCTGGTTTCATCTTCTTCACCCATGGACCATATTTCACTATAACGTCGACTGAACTCGAGCGGAAATAGACCTGAGAAAATCGCATTCCGAGAGTATGGCGTTGCCGTGGGTAAAATCGAAAAGTAATATTCTTTATTAATCCGATAATAAGGGTATAGAAGAGGCTCCATAGCCATCCATTGGTCAAGTCGAAGATTATCAATAACAATGAACACAGCCCTTTTTCCATTCTGTAATAAAGGAGTCACATGCTCAGCAATAAGATCGGTGGATAATGAGGGACGTTTCTCACTCTCCAGCCAATTTTGATAATTTCGTTCAATATATTTTCCAAATTCAGTATTACACTCACGCTTTTGATCCAACAGCATTTGACGCAGCCCTAATCCTGGATGACGATCCAATTCAACTTCCCATTCTGTTAATTCCACATAAATATCGATCCAATCTTCCGCTCCCAATGGATTCATCAGTCTCATAGAGATTTCATTAAATTGCTGAACATAATTTCGTGACAATCGTTCTCCCTCGATTTTTTTGCTTTCTAAAATTTTTTTTAGAGACAGAAGAATCTGGGAAGGATTCACTGGTTTGGTGAGATAATCGTCAATCTTGCTCCCGATGGCTTTCTCCATAATCATCTCTTCTTCATTTTTCGTAATCATGATGACTGGTAAAAAAGGATTGATGTCCTTAATTTTAGTCAGCGCAGTTAATCCATCCATTCCATTTAACATTTCATCGAGGAGAACAAGATCAAAACTTTGTTCCTGAATCAACGAGATGGCGTCCTCAGCATTGGTGAGTGGGGTAATCTCATAACCTCTTTCTTCCAAGAATATGATATGTGGTCGAAGCAGCTCAATTTCGTCATCAACCCATAATATTTTTCTCTTAATCTCATTCATCTGATTAAATCTCAATTTGCAACAAGGATCGAAATTACCTTTTTATTAACGAGTAAAAAATAAGAATTTTTTTACAGATTGTCAATGATTATTCAATTAAAAATAATAAGGAACATCCGTATCAATTTTAAATATTCGTGTATCTGAAAAAGATGCTCCCAATTATTTTTTATAAATTCATGAATCTG